>QWCT01000292.1_pt1 | contig 34065 bp, 24 predicted proteins | sample 1972681 | NCBI WGS metagenome assembly QWCT01 (sample SAMN09866701, study PRJNA288562) | Human oral metagenome isolate pre3_saliva, whole genome shotgun sequencing... | isolation source: mouth | host: Homo sapiens | place: USA: California | reverse complement strand
ACCGTGACGAGAAGAGAACTCTTGCAAGGTTAAGCCACTTGTTACATACTGATGTAATAACAGTATTTTCTCTGATTCATTGTAATGAGACATAAATTTCTACTCCTTTGTGATTGAGAAGGTGTCAACTTATTCAGTACACTACAACCTGTTAAGGGGCTGTCGGAATATGTCAAGTATAGAGAGCGAGATACCTATTTGTATCTTGCCAACCGCATCAGTGCGGAGTATTGTTCTTCATAGCGATCGAACTCGATGGTACAGCCGTCGTAGTCCATTTCGGTAAAGGCGAGGCGGACGTCTCGTTGCTCTTCCTCGGTGATGGCGCGTCGCTGCTGCTTTGCCTTGTAGTAGACTTCGGAGCCAAAGCACGCCATTACTTCGTGTCGGGCACGGCGCAAGTCAGCCGCCCGTCCGTCCGTTGTCGTAGATGCTCGATATGCCCCAGGCAAAGCGTTCCTTGCGGTCGGGCCCGAAGAATGGGCAGGACTGTGCTCCTTTTATCACGGCAGAGTTCACCACCCTATAGGTTTCATTCCCATTTCCTGCCAGCATCTTGTAGGCTGTGTGGCGCAGGCATTTGCCGGCTCTCTCGCAATGTGTGCCTGCGCAGTGTGCAAAGTCAGTGTCTAATTGGTTGTACTCTTCTTGGGTCATAGAGGATTGTATTAATTGTAGTAAGCAGACTATTGGATATGCTTGTAATTGCAGAAATAGTCTTTATTTTCCCCATTTATCTGTGTCTTTGCAGAAAAGCCTTTGCATTTATTTATGATATATTTGGATAAACAGATAAGAATGAAGCCTATAAATACTTTAAATATCCATTCACATTGACACGAATAGCCCAAATCAAGAGCATAAAGCTCTTTAATGAATACAATAATCCAGCTGGCAGTGATAATAATGCTGACCATCTGATTTACTTTTGAGAGTGAAAAGGGATAGGCATCCATTAGGTCTGAATAGGGCGACTTTTGTGTGGGACATTTTATAATCCCGAATATAGGTTTTCCGATATATGTACTTAATTCCTCTATGTTATGTTCCCAATTCTCTTGCCAATACTTACTGCCACGATTTGCCATATACCATAGAAGGGATAACAGGTAGCCTATACTGGTCAAGAATGGAAATAGCCATTTATGTGAACATTCTTTACTAAATCCCTGGTATGCAACAAAAACAGCGCCTATAAAAAGCACAAAGTACCCTGTGCGCTTCCAATATAATTCTATCTCAAACTTTCTTGTATCAAGTGCTATTTTAAAAGCGCTCTCCAAAAGCTTTTCTTTTGAAGATGTATCTGGTGCATCTTTATTTGGATTAAAGCACTCTATGTATTCTTCATTAGATATAGGGTCATTCTTCTTTTTCATAGCGTCTTATTAACAATAGCCCCAATGGCATTTCTACCATTGGGGCACGGTTATCATTCTTATTTACTTCACTTCCTCAAAATCTGCATCCTGGATGGTGTCATCCTGCTTTGGCTGCTCTTGCTGGGCGGCTTCGGCGCCTGGTTGAGGACCTGTCTGTTGGTACATCTCGGCGCTGGCGGCTTGCCAAGCATTGTTGAGTTCGGCCGTTGCGGTGTCGATGGCAGTGAGATCTTGCGCCTTGTGCGCATCCTTGAGTTTTTGGAGTGCAGCTTCGATCGGTGCCTTCTTGTCGGCCGGGAGCTTCTCACCAAGTTCTTTCAATTGATTCTCCGTAGAGAAAATCATGCTGTCCGCTTGGTTCAGTTTGTCGATCCGTTCTTTTTCCTTCTTGTCCGCTTCCGCGTTTGCGTCGGCTTCAGCTTTCATTCGGTCGATCTCCTCTTTCGTCAGACCGCTTGAAGCTTCGATACGAATACTTTGCTCTTTGCCCGTAGCTTTGTCTTTTGCACTGACGTTCAAGATGCCGTTGGCGTCAATATCAAAGGTTACTTCGATTTGCGGAACGCCGCGGCGAGCAGGCGTGATACCTGTTAAGTTGAAGCGGCCAATGCTTTTGTTCTGCGCTGCCATAGGACGCTCGCCTTGAAGTACGTGGATCGTCACCTCCGGCTGGTTATCTTCGGCTGTAGAGAAGACTTGGCTTTTCTTGGCCGGTATTGTCGTGTTGGCATCGATGAGTTTCGTCATCACACCACCGAGCGTTTCGATACCAAGTGAGAGCGGCGTCACGTCCAAGAGTACTACATCGCCCACACCGCTTTCCTTATTAAGGATTGCGCCTTGAATGGCAGCGCCCACGGCTACCACCTCGTCCGGGTTAACGCCTTTAGAAGGCGCTTTGCCGAAGAAACTTTCTACCATTTGCTGCACAGCGGGGATACGGCTTGAACCGCCGACGAGGATCACCTCATTGATGTCGCTCGGTTGCAGACCGGCAGCCTTCAAGGCTTCCTGACACGGCACCTTGCAATCTTCTATCAACTGGTGAGACAAAGCCTCAAACTTTGCACGTGTGAGTGTCTTTACCAAGTGCTTGGGCACGCCGCCCACCGGCATAATATAAGGCAAGTTGATTTCCGTTGTCGTCGAAGAAGACAATTCTATTTTCGCCTTCTCCGCAGCTTCCTTCAAGCGCTGCATAGCCATCGGGTCGGTCGTCAAGTCAGCGCCCTCGTCGTTCTTAAATTCCTCTACCAACCAATTGATAATGACGTGGTCGAAGTCGTCGCCGCCCAAGTGCGTATTACCATTGGTCGAGAGCACTTCAAATACGCCGCCGCCCAATTCAAGAATAGAAATGTCAAACGTACCGCCGCCTAAGTCGAACACGGCAATCTTTGCGTCCTGCTTGGTTTTGTCCAAACCATAAGCCAAAGCTGCTGCCGTAGGCTCGTTCACGATACGGCGCACGTTGAGGCCGGCGATCTGACCGGCTTCTTTTGTAGCCTGACGTTGCGCGTCGCCGAAATAAGCCGGCACGGTGATGACTGCATCCTTCACCTCTTCGCCCAAGAAGTCCTCAGCCGTTTTCTTCATTTTCTGAAGAATCATTGCTGAAATCTCCTGCGGCGTATAGAGTCTGTCGTCTATTTTCACGCGCGGCGTATTGTTTTCGCCCTTCACTACCTCATAAGGTACGCGATCCTTTTCCCGCTGCACCTGATCGAAGGTTTCACCCATAAAGCGTTTGATCGAATAGATCGTACGTGTCGGGTTCGTAATTGCTTGACGCTTGGCGGGGTCGCCCACCTTGCGTTCTCCGCCGTCAACAAAGGCTACGACAGAAGGCGTCGTGCGCTTTCCTTCGCTGTTGGCTATTACTTGAGGTTCATTGCCTTCAAAAACGGCCACGCAACTGTTGGTCGTTCCTAAGTCGATACCAATAATCTTTCCCATAGTTATATTTTGTTTTATTGTTGTTTACTTATTTATCTGCCCACTAAAATACAAGTGGCGTGCCAAACCTGATATTTGAGGCGTGATATTTGAAATTTCTTTCGCTTTATCACCCTTTGGGGCGAGTATGTCCCTAAATAAGCAAGCGTTATGCCAAAATGTAATTTTGTCAGTGTCTTTTGCGGATCAGTTTGTCTGACTTTGTTGCGAGACCCCTTGACAATACGTGGCAGATGAGGCTATCGGCCAATATTATGATGCGATGGCGGGAGGTTGATGCTATGTTTGCCGGAAGTCTGTCCTTGTAGTTTTGTAGTATTACTGAAGAATGGTTGACAAGGGGGCAACGGTGCGAAGCGGCCATTTATTTATTGGCGCGAAAATGCCTTGTTGTTTCGTTTGTTGGGAGCAAACGATAGTTTGGCGGGAAGAAACGATGGTTTGCCGCCACCAAACGATAGTTTGCCGGGAGCAAACGACGGAAAAGCAAGTTGGGTGCATTCTATATAAAAGATGAATGCGTGGAAAACGTAGAGATTTCGAGGTAGATTCAGGCTTTGTAGGGGCTACAATAACAATTTCGCAATGGCAGCACAGGCTTCCGCATCGGCTAGCGCGTGGTGATGCTGCTCAAGTTGGTAACCGCAGGCGGCAGCCACGGTGTGGAGCTGATGATTGTCTAAATGGGGGAGTGCGCGGCGCGCGGCCGTAAGCGTATCCAAGAAAGTATAGTCGGGATAATCCATTTGATAGACCTGAAAGACGGCTTTAAGGCAGCCCTGATCGAAGCGGCAGTTGTGCGCTACCAAGGGTAGCCCTTCGATAAGCGGTGCAATCTCAGTCCAAACCTTGCTAAACACAGGTGCATTTTCCGTGTCAGATTGACGCAATCCGTGAATGCGTGAGTTCCAATAACAATAATAGTTTGGCTCAGGGCGAATAAGCGCATAAAAAGATTCGACCTGCTCGCCGCCTCTTACGACGACGAGGCCGACCGAGCAGACACTGCTGCGCGCTTGATTGGCCGTTTCAAAATCTATTGCAGCAAAGTCTAACATACTTTCAGTTGTATATAAATAATAGCGGGTGAAGCATTGGGCCAAAGGTAGTCATATTCTTATGTAACTTGACGTTGTGGGATGTATTTTTGCGTAAGGCTGCACGCTTTTAAGATATAAGCACGCTTTTTGAGGTGCAACTAATGGGGAAATGGGGCATTTGCTTTAATTTTGCACACGCGAAGAACTTAAAAGTAGCATCGCCGCCATTTGGTACTTTGCATTAGGACTACAATCGTAAGGCTTCAATGCGCGCAAGTCGGCCGATCGGCGAAAAATAGAAAACAAATAAAGAATTATTTCGTATGAAATGGTCTATCACGACGACAAAAGAGGGTAAAAACTACCTCTTTCCTTTTCTGCTTATTACCTCACTCTTCTTTATGTGGGGTTTTGCCCATAGTATGCTGGACGTATTGAATAAGCATTTCCAACTATCACTCAATATTTCTATGATGCAGTCGGCGCTGGTGCAGAACGCCGTTTACGGCGGCTACTTCTTGATGGCGCTGCCTGCGGGTAAGTTGATCAGTCGCTTTGGTTATCGGGCCGGCGTCTTGACCGGCTTAGGCTTGTTTGGGCTCGGTGCATTGCTTTTCGTGCCCGGTAGTCTGCTTCCATCAGCCAATTTGTTTTCCTTTTACTTCTTTGTCGGCTGCTTGTTTATCTTAGGTTGCGGCTTAACTTGCTTGGAGACGTCGGCAAACCCATACGTTACGGTACTGGGTGCGCCTGAAGGAGCAGAACGCCGCATCAACTTCGCCCAATCTTTTAATGGCTTGGGCTGGATTCTTGGTCCTTTAGTGGGTATCTTTCTCTTTCGCTCCGGTGCGCAAGACGATGACGTCGTACTGCCTTATGCCGTGATCGGTATTATTGTCTGGCTGGCTGTTTTTGCTTTTGCACGTGTGAAATGGCCGGAAGTGGGTGGCGATGAATCTGAAGCAAGCGAAGAACTTGTGGGGCGTAGTCTTTGGCAACAGCGTCATTTTACGTTCGGACTTGTAGCCCTCTTCCTCTACGTTGCGGCCCAGACCGGTATCAATAGTTTTTTCATCAATTTTACGACGACTTCCGAAGTGGGACTCTCGAATCAGACCGCTACACTTTTGTTGTCGTTTGGCTGTATGGGACTCTTTATGGTCGGCCGCTTGACGGGGAGTTGGCTAATGGGACGCATACGTCCTGAACGCTTGCTCGCGTTTTATGCTTTGTTGGCTATGGGTGGCACGATGCTAATCGTCTTCTTTGGCGGGAACATCGGCGTGGTGGCCTTATTGGGCGTTTACTTCTGCGAAAGTATAATGTTTCCGACGATTTTTGCCCTCTCCATTCGCGGATTACGTCAGGCAACAAAGCGCGCTTCGTCTTATCTTATTATGACAATAGTGGGTGGTGCCGCTGCACCAACGCTGATGGCTGCCATAGCGGAGCAAACGTCGATGGCTTTTGCCTTTATCGTCCCTTTAATCTGTTTTGTCGTTATTTTTGTTTATGCTGCGAAGTATAAACAATGGGGTAGTGGTAGTTGAGTAAGGGTTAACGGAGTAGTGAGGTGGATGAAAAACTCATCTTTTGCAGATTAAGTGTAGTTTATTCTACATCGGCTACACATTATATAATATATAGTAGAGCCGGAGCAGGTCTGAAGATTACTGCTCCGGCTTCGTCATATTACATACCTACGGCTTGTGTGCCTTGGTTGTTCTTTTGATTGATCACGTCTTGGTTGGAGATCGTGTGATCGGCTTTCTTGACGGCTGCTTTCAAATGGCCGATGCGCCAGGTTACGCCGACGGCAAACACCATATTCTCGTGCATGGTGAAACGCTGAATGTTGGTGAAGTCTTTTCCGATGGTTTCGTTCGTCATTTTTAATTGTGGGAAGAAAAGATTAGCTCCCACCAACGTTACCGTTAAGCGGTCGTCCTTTAAGAAAGAGCGCGTGAGCGAAAGGCTGTTGAAATGAAATGAAGGTTGCGAGCCTTGTAGCGTGTATCTGCCGCGGAAGTAACCACCCGTGACGCCCAATTGTAGTTTCCACCAAAGATCCTGCGTCAGATTAGCGAAGACCGAGCCGCTATAACCGTGATTGTGCTCGCCGCTTGCGTATGATTTGTAGTCATCATAGTTGAGGGCAGCGTTGACGTTGAGGCGCGTAGTTTTTGTCGCGTTCCACATTACATTGAGGTTGAACGTACCGATTTTTGCGTGAGTGCGGTTGCCGTAAGTCGAGTTGAGTAAACGCCCGTCAAAGAAGCTATAATTGGACATTTCGTTGGTCGTTGTCGTATAGTTGAGCGAGGCCATTAGGGTTAGGACGCGCCCAAAGCGACTGTAGCCCAACTCGAAATTGTGCCAACGCGTGCTGGTCAGATTCGGATTACCATAACTCAGCATTCCCGGAAAGTTGCGAGCCACATAGGGCGAGAGAGCATCTATGCTCGGTCTGTTAATACGCAGGTTATAGTTGGCTTTGATAATTTGGGTGGGGGAGAGATTCCAACTTGCACTGACTGATGGCACGAGATCGTTGAGCGTCTTGGAGAAAGATGGCTTTGAACCATCAGGATACTTTACTTCAATGTGTGAAGTCTCGAAGCGTAGGCCGATGCGCAAGGCGAGTGCGTCGCGCTGATAAGCCCATTCGCCATAAGCTGCGCCGATGTTGTTGTTGTGACGATAATGAGAAGAACGAGATGGGTCCGGCGTCAATGGTGATGTTGTTTCCGAAGGCCGCGTAAGTTCGTCGAAATCGCTGACGTTTCTGCGCGCGATATACTTTACGCCGGTCGACAGCGTCTGACTTGCTGAAAGCGGTGTGGTAAAGTCGATTTGCCCCGTGTGTTCCGGCGACTTCATTGTGCCTTTTGTGAGTTGGTCAAGCAGTCCGGCTTGATTTACGACTTGATGAAACCAATAGAAGTTGTCAGCTGTCGTCTTCTCATTACTATAATGGTAAGAGAGCGTCAGCTTTTGCTGCGGGTGCTTAAAGGCGTGCTGGTAGTCAACGCCGATCTCAATGTTGTCCATTCCATTTTTCAGCGTGCCTGAGCGATGATTGCCGCCCAAGTAGGTGACGCCGTCCTTGAGTAAGCGAGTTTCGCCCGTTACATCTTGATTTTGCCGGAAACCCCACCAATTGCTTGAAACGCTGAGTAAGTTGTTCGCATCAAATTCATAACTTGCTTCGAGGCTACCCATATTGCCGTGTGAGCGCTGTTTGGATGTTCCCTCATTTCGGAAGAGTAAATTGCCGGGAGTGGAGAATGTGTTGCGCTCAATTAAAAGATCAGTTGGGATGGATTTGCTTTGAAAAAGATTAAGATCGCCGGAGAGCGTCAGTTTCCCTTGCTTGACCATTGCAAACAAACTTTCGTTTATGCCTCGCTGACTCGCGCGAATGCCGGGCGTTAACGTGTAGCCGTTCGTGTTGTCTTGCGTCTGCATAATAATGTTGAGAATACCGGAAACTCCCTCTGCGTCGTATTTTGCGCCGGGGTTAGTGATTACTTCCACGCTTTTTACCGCCGATGCCGGGTAACTTTTGAATATTTCTCCGGGATTGCTGCTCATGAGTTTGTTGGGCTGGCCATTAACGTAAACTTTGAAACTCCCGCTTCCGTTGACTGTAATTTTATCTTGCCCATCAACGGTCACGAGTGGCACTTTTCGCAGCATATCCAAAAGACTTTGTGTCTTGGATTCCGGATCATCTTTTACGGCATAATTGATGCGATCGCCCGTAGCTTTCACCAAAGGCGCTTTAGCTGTAACTACGGCCGTCTTCAAATCGCTTTCGCTTATAAATAATGCGAGTCGGCCCAAATCAACTTGTTTTTCTTCAGCCAAAACAAAGTCGCGGCTGCAAAATCCTTTGCTCAAAGCGGCAGCTTCGAGCGTATATCGGCCCGCTTGCGTGCAAGTAAGGCTGAAAACGCCTTGTGCATCTGCTATGCCGGTGGCTATTGGGTGCTTGTGCTTCCCTGCTTGATAGAGTCTGATTGTGGCATAAGGCTCTGGCTGTGCGTTGGCAGAATCAACGACAAGGCCTTTGATGGTATAGCTTGCAATTGTTTGTGCTTGTGTCGGTAAGGTGGAAATCAGCACAAGCGCTAAAACCGCAGCGTACATTACGGTATTAAAGGTGTGTTTCATATCTTATTTTTTATTGTTAGTTCGCTATTTCGGTATAAGCAGAAAGGGATAATACAGCAAAGATCGTCGTTTGGGAATCCCGCTATGAGAAGCTCTTAAAAAGGTTTGGCTACACAAATCGCGAGGTTTCTTTCTGTGTTAGTTTGCTATTACACAGCAAAAGTAAAGGATTTGATTATACTAACAAAGGATTCCTAAGTTTTTTTGAGAAAAGCGTTGAAGAAATTATTGGCTTTTGATTCGACAAAGAGAGGAAAAACTGCCGTTTAATCGCGCATAATTTCAGCTTGTCGGCGTATACTTTCTTCGTGAATAGCTTCAAAAATTGCCTTGATGAATTGAGGCGTCATTCCGTGAGATGTCCCATGTTCAAAATTGCGTTTTAGGATTTCGTCGTAGCGTTTGGCTTGTACGATGGTCAGGTTGTGAGCTTTTTTATAAGCACCTATTTTACGGCTGATTGACATGCGTTCTACCAGCAGGTGAATGAGCGAATTGTCGAGACGATCTATTTGTGCACGCATCTCATCTAATTGTACCGCTTCGTTGCCTCGATCTCGTATAACGAGTTTTCCTAGTATGGACTTCAAAACTTCGGGTGTGATTTGCTGAAAGGCGTCGCTCCAAGCCTGTTCGGGAGAACAATGTGTTTCGATAATCAGGCCATCAAAGCCCAGATCAAATCCTTGCTGTGCTAAAGGAGCAATTAGAGAACGCTTGCCGCCTATATGGCTTGGATCTCCAATAATGGGCAGATTCGGAAGGCGCCGGCGCAGTTCGATGGGGACGCTCCACATCGGCTCGTTGCGGTAAACTTTTTTTCCGTACGTAGAGAAGCCGCGATGGATGACTCCGAGGCGTTTTACACCTGCTTGATTCAATCGTAGGAGACCACCAATCCATAGTTCGATATCAGGGTTTACAGGGTTTTTCACCAAGATCGGAATGTCCACGCCCCGCAAAGCGTCCGCCATCTCTTGCAATGAAAACGGATTTGTTGCCGTGCGTGCACCAATCCACAGCAAACCTACGCCCGCTTTAAGTGCTGCTTCGATGTGTGTGGGCGTTGCCACTTCCGTAGCCGTGATCATCCCCAGTTCTTCGTTGACACGGCGCAGCCAAGGGAGCGCTTCCAAGCCTTTTCCTTCAAAGCCGCCTGGCTTGGTGCGTGGCTTCCAAATGCCGGCACGAAAGATTCGAACACCAAAGTCCGCCAATTCGCGTGCTGTCTGCATTACTTGTGCCTCCGTTTCTGCGGCGCAAGGGCCCGCGATCAAGAGTGTTTTTTCGCCGCAAGGGGCGGCTGGTAAGGCGAGAGGGCGTAAATCTAAGTTCATAAATAATCTTTCGTTTTTACTCGTGCAAAAATACAGAGATTACGGCTTTTCTTCTCTCCTTTCTCTCGTTTTTTATGAGGAGTTTTACGGCTTTATCCCATTAAAGGCTATATTTTCTTTGCGGCCGCTGTTTCTTGTACTAACTTTGCATCACGTAGAAGAAGCTAAAAGTGTGAAGTTATACACTTTGCTCCTGCTAATTTTGATTATGGACGAACGAAGTGATTTTATAGACGCATTGCTACACTACGCTACGGCGCAATTATTGCATCAAGATCGCACGGCCGACTATTGTCGTGGCGCTATCAAAATCTTAGATGCTCGCAATCACCTCTTCACTTTTGTTTTTGTCGACAATACTGACGAGGAAAATGCAATTTATGCGTTGCGCGATTTATGCCGTGTTGATCCGGATACGCTGGATACGATGGTTGATCGCGGTAAAATCGCATCTCTCGCTCGTACTTATTTTGATTAAAACAACAACGATGAGTCGCTGCAATGACGTATACGAAGTTGTAGCACACTTTGAACAGATTAAAGTATGGAAGAACCAAAAGACGAGCTTACGTATCGTAGAAGAATGCCAATACAGATACGTTTTAACGATGCTGACTCTTACGGTCACGTCAATAATAATGCGTATTTCAGCTATTACGACTTAGGTAAGATGGACTACCTCAACTCTGTAATGGGGGCAGATGGGAAAGCACACGGCATCGTGCCGATCGTAGCCAATATCAGTGCCGATTTTTTTCATCCTGTCTTTTATGGAGATGAGATCGTTGTAGAGACCTGCATTCCACATATCGGAAAAAAGAGTTTTACCTTGCAGCAGAGAGCAGTTAACGTAAAAACCAATACGGTTGTCTGTCGTTGCGCAACCGTGATGGTTTGTTTTTCTTTAAAAGAGAAGAGAAGCGTAGAAGTTCCGGCCGATTTTCGGGCGGCGATAGAGCGCTTTGAAAGAGACGAATAAGTTGCTTTGGGGCACCAATGCTTGCCATCGTGGCTCAATCAGCAGTCTGTGAAGCTTTAGAAATGAAACAGCACGTACTACTTGTCGATAAGTTGTCCGATGCCCTAGGCCGCTTGCCGCAAGGGGGGTACGATCGCATCTTTGTGCTGACCGATACGCAGACAGAGCGCCTTTGCCGTCCGCTATTGGGCGATAGCGATTTGCTTTATTCACCTGATATCACCATTGCTTCGACCGATGCCCACAAAGACCTGGAGACGTTGTCTCAAGTGTGGACTTTTTTGCAAACACATGGGGCTACGCGCCACTCATTAATAATATGTCTGGGCGGCGGGATGGTCACTGACTTGGGCGGTTTTGCAGCAGCCACGTTCAAGCGTGGGATCGACTTCATCAATGTCCCGACTACGTTGCTGGCTATGGTCGATGCCGCTGTCGGCGGTAAGACGGGCGTTAATTTTAATGGACTGAAAAACGAGATCGGCGTCTTTCGTCCGGCCCAGCGTGTATGGATACATACGCCTTTCCTGCGCACGCTCGATGCCGACAATCTTCGCTCGGGCTATGCAGAGATGCTGAAGCACGCCTTATTAAATAATGTGCAAGCGTGGGCGGAACATTTGGACTTCGATTTGGCTGCGCCCGATTTTGAACGCCTGCAGAAGATGGTAGGCGAGAGTATCGCACTCAAACAGCGCATTGTCGCCGAAGATCCTCAAGAACATGGCTTGCGCAAAGCGCTCAATTTTGGGCACACCGTTGGTCATGCTTTTGAGACCTTGTCGTTTCGTCGCCAGTCTCCGCAACTACACGGTTTTTGTGTTGCACAAGGAATGATTTGCGAACTCTATTTGAGCCACCTGCACAAGGGTTTTCCCCTTGAGCGCTTGCGTGCGACAGTGCGCTACTTGATTGATAATTACGGTCGCTTCGACTTTTCGTGCGACGACTATGATACACTTTACGAACTAATGCTTCACGATAAGAAAAACTTGGGTGGGGTCATCAACTTTACTTTCTTGGGCGATGTCGGGCATATTTTTACTGACCAACACGCCGAGCGCGAAGAAATCTATGAGGCTTTTGATTTCTTGCGCGAAGGTTAACGAATATTTTGGCAAACAATGGCTGTGCAAAGCAGCCGAAATAAAATCAATACAACAATATGAAACGTTCAACTTTAATTCTTACGCTGGCGCTGGCCTTGGCCGGAAGTGCTACGTCTGTGGGCTTTTTGCAGGCAGCGCCGAAAGTAGTCGCCAACACTCAAACGGTAGCGCCGAATGGGCGTCAATTGACAAAACTTGGTTTGACCGGAGCTCAACTGGAGCAGAAACACGACGGCATTTGGGCCGTTTCGCTCAAAGGAAAGGCCCTTGGCTATGTGATCAACTCTACGCCTTTTGCCGCTAATGTGCAAGGTTATCGCGGACCTGTTCCCGTTTTGGTTTATGTGGACAATTCCGGTAAATGCAAGAAAGTGTATGCACTGCCCAACAACGAGACGCCCTCTTTCTTCGACAAGGCTGTGACGGTGCAAAATCAGTTTAAGGGCAAGGCAGCCAAGAAAGCTGCAACGATGAGTGTTGATGCGGTCAGCGGCGCTACTTTTTCCAGTAAGGCTTTGGCTGCAAACGTCAAGGCGGCACTGGATGCGTATACCAAATACGTAAAATAATGTAATGAACAAATGGATTGTAACCGGCGAGCAGCTTCTTTCGCTGCTCGTCGTTTTTCTTCTTTTAGCGGCTACCGCCGTCAGTGCCGGCAAATGGTTTGGCCGGCCGCTCGCGATGGCGCAGGAGGAGCATAAGGCCGTTCCGGCATCTTTCGCAGCCCCAACGCCGCAGCAATTGGCCGCACTCGGACTGAAGGAGGCTGCGCTGACGGAAAAGGATACGGCGATCTGGCGCGTGACGACGCCCGCAGGACAGAACGGGGGTACGATATTGCGAACGGACCATTTTGCGCCGGATGTGAAGGGGTTTGCCGGTCCTGTGCCACTCTTCGTCTTTATCGATAAAGATAGCATTGTGCAGCGGATTCTGCCGCTTGAAAACACTGAGACGCCTTCATTCTTCACCCAAGCCGCTCAGGTTTTGGAGGCGTGGCAGGGAAAAAAGGCGCACGATTTGGTGCAAGCCAAGGTCGATGCCGTTAGTGGCGCCACCTTCTCAAGTAAGGCAATCAATCTCAATGTGCAGGCAGCCCTTGTAGCCTATGAGCAGCAAAAAGTGGACGCTTTCCCTACGCCGGCTTTGGGTTGGCCTAAGACCATTGCCGTTTTCTTGGTCTTGGGTTTTGGCCTTTTGGCCGCTACGGCTTTGCGCGGCAGGCGGTGGGTGCGCCTTTTAGCACTCAGTCTCAATGTCCTCGTCTGCGGCTTCTGGTGCGGGCAGTTTATTTCTGTTTCCCTGCTGCGCGGGTGGCTGATGAATGGCTTCGATCCGCTACTCGTACTACCCACTTTCGCTATGCTGCTGCTCGCCATCTTGATGCCTTATTTCGGCAAAAAGAATTATTACTGCCAATGGGTGTGTCCCTACGGCGCACTCCAAGATTTGGCTTTACGCCTGCCCTTGCCTAAGGTGCGTATTCCGGCTAAGGCCTACAAGCGCTTGCGTAATTTGCGCTTCTATGTGTTTATGGTGCTCTTGGTCTTACTCTGGTTTGGCTATGGAGCTTGGCTGTTAGATTACGAGCCTTTCTCCGGCTTCCTATTCAGCGTTGCGCCGCTTGGCGTTGTGATTTTCTCGGCCTCATTTATTGGATTGAGCTTATTTATCCCGCGGCCGTGGTGCACGTTCTTTTGCCCTGTGGGCATGCTACTCAATATTGCTGAGGATCTCGATAAAAAACCGAATAATGTGAAGAAGAAATGAACAAATATAAGATTATCTCTATCGTCCTGGCCCTTGCTTTCATCGTGGCTTTAGTGCGTTCGTTGGCCTTTTCGGGCGAAGCAGCTGCGCCCGCTGACAAAGCTGTGTTTGATAATATTATGACGCGTACCAGCGTGCGTGAATATGCTGACAGGCCGGTGCGGCGCACGCTCTTGGATAGTTTGGCGCGGGCCGGTATGGCCGCACCTACGGCGCTCGATATGCGACCTTGGAAGTATGTCATCGTAGATGATAAGCAGACGCTTCAAACGTTGGGCAACAATCTGCCTTATGCCGGTTTCGCAGCGCAAGCTCCGGCGGCCATCGTGGTGTGTGGCGATACCGCTGTTGTTGATAAGCAGGGCCGGCCAAGCCGATTCTGGGTTGAGGATTGCTCGGCTGCCACGGAGAATATTCTTTTGGCTGCTCACGGCTTCGGACTTGGTGCTGTCTGGACGGCCGTTTATCCGAATGAGGAATTGGTGGATAAGGTGGCCGACATACTTTCACTTCCCGACAATGCAATTCCCCTCAATGTTATTGTGATCGGCTATCCGAAAGCACCATCTACGCCCAAGGATAAGTTTAAAAAAGAAAACATTCATTATAATACGTGGTAAGCACATAGGCGTAGGAAGCAATCCATACGCCCTTGGCTGAGAAGAATATTGCAATGTTTCTTTACGAAGCGTTGCAGTTTTTTTATGCGCGCCGTCTTTTGCTTAAGCATCGTCTGCTATCGGCTCATTTGTCACCCATCTCAATGTCTTAACGCTCTTTGGCTTGCGATGGCAACTACATGCCGGTGAGGCAACTACTGATCCTTTATGGAGAAGGCCAACGGCCGAAAGCGTAAGTCGCGCCCAATGCGCCGCGCACTTCACGTGGCGCACCTTATCGCTTATTTTGTAAGTCTGCCGGCTTATATGATGCGCGCCCACTACCGATATAATGCTACTTGATCTGCAATGGCGAGAAGTAGGGCGGGCGTTTCGTTGCTTTTCTTTGGAAAAAGGGCAAGGCAAATCCTATTATTGCGCGTCCGGTGTTGATTTACGCGTTTTTTATCGTGATGAAAAGACCTTCTTATCGTGAGCGTACGTGTCTATTCTCACGAGCGTACGATCGTTTCACCGTGGTGAAAATTTGAGAAGGTTAAATCTGCGCGTGCAATAATCAGGTGCAAGGTTTCAAAAGTGGGACTTTGTGCGGCGAAAATTCAAGAGAAAGGGTGGGGGAAAAGACTTTTCAGGCCGCCAACTGCGTGTGGGCCGACTGTCATCGGGTCGGCCTTATTGTCGTTTTTACTACTGCAAAAAAAGTCCGATGCAAGCGGCACCGGACTCCAAAGTTGAGTAGATTATGTTAATTGCTAATTGTATGTACAATAAGGATTTACTCTTAAGTAAAGAGGTTTACGATCAGAAAATAAATCAGTGGTAAGAACAAAGCAGGAAGCAGATTGACCGTCTTGCAGTCTTTAATGTGCAAAATGCCGAGGCCGGCTGCTGCGATTAAGACACCACCGACAATATTCGTCTCCGTCATGATTTTAGCCGTGATTTCAGAGTTCGCCCCCGTAACCAAGCCGGCCGAGAGTTTGCCGATCAGGAAGAACGACGACATCCAGATGAATACCGGTACGGAAGTGAGCGAAATACCTACGCCGTAAGAGGAAGACAAAACAATGCAGGTGACAAAATTCAGTGTAGCCGCCGTCATCAGGTAGGTGTCGTCGCCGTAGATCGCGCTTCGGATAGGCCCGACCATAGCCAGTGTGCCCACGCAACATAGAAGTACGGCCGTCGTAATACCATCTGCGAGATTGGCAGAGCCCATGTTCTTGGGCGTAGCCTTGCCCACCTTTTTCGAATAATGCTCCATACGTGCATCCAGCTTGAGAAACGAACCGATAACTCCGCCGAAGGCCAAACACATGATGAACAAGACGGGCGTTGTGCTTTTCTGCATATCTTGTATAGCCAGATAGATGCCCAAAACCAAGACCGCGATGCCCATACCTGTACTTAAGGCATTGAGATAGTGCTCGTTAACTTTACGCTTTGTAAGGCCGCCGATGATACTGCCGCCTATTATTGCTGCGATATTTATGAATATAGCAAACATAGTGTTAGACTTTTGCTGCAAAATTACGATATCGCTGGCGAATATAAGAGAAAAAAGGAAGTAAAATTTGTATGTCTACGATGTTTTTTAGTGGCTACTCGTTGAATGTCTTTGGCACGACGTCGCATTTCCGTACGCTATGATCTGCTTAATAGGGCAAAAAGAGGCTCGTACCAGCCCTAAGAGGGTGAAAATACACGCTTGCCGGATGCATACTTTTATGAAAATCTGGTAGTGATAAGGTTGTTCTTTCAAAAATAACGTTAACTTTGCCGCGTATCAAGTTAATGCAATGTAAGTGTTGCTCTGCGATGTGCCGGCAAGGAAAGCGTCTGTCGGTAAACAGTTTAACGAAGTCTAATAGTTGGAACCTATAATTTATAAACCTCAAAACAATGAAAAAAGTTTGTGTTTACTGCCTAATGGCCTTGTTGGCTATGCTCTGTCTGCCGACTAACTTGGCCGCACAAGGGTGGAATTATGATTTTGAAATGGCTAAAGCCGATGGAATCGGAGATCGGCCGAATCATTACGACGTCCTCTTAAACGGCATTTCGTGGTCGATGTATGCGGTCCGGAGATCGGGCAGCTCAAGCGACTTCGCGAATGGTAAAGTGTCGGCTCGTATCTACGGCAGTCGAATGTCGATGAAGGAAATGCCTTACTTGGTGATGAAAGAAGACAAGGTGGGCGGCTTAGGTGTGATTGAATTTTCCTACCGTGCTTACGAAGAGCACGCAACTTCGCAGGTCGCGTGGTGTGTTCAAGTTTCGGAGGACGAAGGTGAACATTGGGAGACCTTAGGTCAGCCTTTTACGCCCACAATGGACGTTGAACGCTTCCACGCAAAGGCTAATGTCGAAACCGGACGCGTGCGAATCGTTCGGGCTGACTATGCCGTCTTCGATTATGCCGCGGCGAAAGGCTTTGATGCGGCGTTTAATCTTGACGATATCAGTATTACGGATTACGAAGCCGGAGCGCCTGAGCGCCCATCCATACAGACGGGAGAGGATCGCTTGAATTTTGGGCAGGTGGCTAAGGGTGAAACAAAGACAATCAAACTTAGCGTCGCGTATAAGAACTTATCGGCTGACGTAGCTTTGTCCTTGACCGGCGAAGGCGCAAAATTCTTTACGCTATCCAAGGATAAGTTCGCCGTGAGTGAGCCCAATGGGAACGCAGAAGTTGGTGTGACGTTCGCGCCTCAAGCTTCCGGGCCTCAACAAGCAGTTTTGCAGCTCCAATCCGGGGAAACCATCGCTGAAGTTCAGCTCACCGGCACCGGCATTCGGAAGGCGGGCGACTTTAATTACAGTGGCGGCAACGGAACTCAAGACGACCCGTACTTAATTTCAAATTCGGGCGATATAGAAGATCTTTCGCTGGCCGTCGATACTGAAACTGATTACGCCGGAAAGTACTTTAAGCTCACCAATGATGTAAATATGGAGGCGGTAAAGGCGATGAAACCGATCGGCAACAACTTCGGCACCGAAGGAACTGCACTTAAGGCCTTCAGCGGTACGTTTGACGGCGACAATCATACGATTTCAAACCTCACGATGCGTTTCTCCGGCCGCTTTAATCTGGGTGTCGGGCTCTTTGGTATTGTCAAAAATGCGAAGATTTCCAACTTAACCCTCACCAACTGCTATTTTGAGGCCGACGCAATCGTAGCAAGCGTTGCTTCCGTCTTAGTTGGGTCAGAAATTATCAATTGCCACGCAGGTGAAAACGTAACCGTCAAGGCGCGCCTTAAGCCTTATGCGGGTGGTATCGCGACTTCGTCCTTCTTGACCCCATCTTCAATTGTGGCCTGCACATCTCGCGCCAACGTAGACGCGTCTGACGTGGCCATTGGTGGAATCTTGGGTATGAGCAGTGCGTCCGGAACAACCATCAGTCGATGCATCAATTACGGTAATGTAAATACGCTCAACAATTTTGCAGGTGGCATTGTCGGCTATGTGGAAAGCGGCCGCCTAAATATTGTTGACTGCCTCAATGCCGGCGAGATCAGCGCCGCATCTTGTGCCGGCGGACTTTTAGGAATGGCTTTGCAGGGCGCTTCGATTGATATTCGTAATGCTTATAACATTGGCCGCGTGACGGCTTCTGATCCTGCGGGCGCTTTAGGCCCAATTTTCCCTGCTGCGGCGCTCACTGACGGCCTTACGCTTGATGTACAGAATTGCTATTACGACAAAGCCCTCTTCAGCGGCGTATCTTCCGGTACGGGGTGCGCACTTTCGGAAATGCGGAGTCAGACTTTTGCTGACAAACTTAATGCCGGGCGCTCAGAGATCGTATGGAAGCGTTTTGTTGGTGTGAACAACGAATTGCCCGTTCCGTGCGGCGAAGGAGAAGTCATAGATGGGCTTATGCAGCAAGCGTTGGCGGCCTCCTATATTCAGATTGAGGCCGGTCAAGTTAAGGCTGCGGCCGGCGTGCGTCTTTTAGGCGTGTGCGATGTCGCAGGCCGTCAGTATGCACCTGCATCTAAGTTGGCCGCAGGTACATATATCGTGACCTTTATGCCTACTCAGGGTGCGCAAAAGCCTATGTCGGTAAAGATAATCGTACCTGTACGCTAAAAACATAAGTATAATCATAAACGAATATTGATAATGAAAACTATAAGACCAATCCGTTTCCTCCTTGCCTGCGTTCTGCTGCTCTTTGCTGCCGATCATTTGCAAGCGCGAACGAATAACGACGACCATGGCGTTTTAGTAGCCAACACGCTATCCATACCTTTTAATCGCACATATCGCATGTACGTCAAGAAGTATAATACGGCGACGCAAAATCACATAAACAAAGGCGAGCGCATCGTGATTCGTTATGTCTCAGAAGACAGTACGATCGTATTACCTCAAGGCAACGCTTTCAAATCTGTCGGTAACGGAAGCGCCCGGCTCAAAATGCTCATCTCAGGTGCTTATCCAGGCACACTCGATGCCTTTGATCCCAATAATATCTTGGATGAAATGCCTTTTACGGTCGAAGTAAAAGACCACGTAGATATGCCTTTTCCTCAGTTTAGTGTGAGTTGGGGGCAAGAAAAATCGAAAACGATGAGCGAAATGCTGCAAAGCGGAGCCTATACAAACTATACCGCAGATTATTGGGCTATGAATCCGAAGATTGGCGAACAAGATCGTGCCGGTTTGGAGATATTCTCCACGCAGAATGCCGAGTTTCCGTTTTTGATGCTCGCTTTTACGCCCGACGAGGACGAACTTTGCGCCGTATATCTTTTGGCCGCTTCTTGGGAACGTGTGACAACGCCGCAAATAAGTGAGGTCTACAAACTTCTTGCGGCCAATGGTTTTAAGGATCGAGGTGTGAATCCGGATACGCATTGCTGGCAAATGTACAAGCCCACCTCAAAAACCTTGGCTACGTGCGGACTTATGATCGTGCAAGGTTGTGGCTATTGCTACGTAGGTCTTTCTTATTTGCCGGAAGATCCGGATCCTTCGAGCATTCAGATGGCGCGCGCCGATCAGCCCAACATTGTTTGCGAGATGAAAGATGGATTGTTGAGCATCGAAGCCGAGCAATACGTCGGCCGGCAGTTGGCTGTTTATACGCTTGATGGGAAATGCTTGCGCGTAGCTACGATTCGCCGCGGCGTAAATCAAGTGGACAACTTACCTCGTCAGCCGCTTTTCTTGCGAATAGACCAATGTGCAGCCGTAAAAATCCTGCCTTAATACGCCTACAACTCCTTTTGAATGCACGCCTTTTGACGTATGAATCATAGAAAGGCGCGTGTAGTTTAATAGTTACTAACAACGATACCCTTAAAGCTCAATTGCGCACTTCAGGGTATCGTTGTTCTTCGTTTTGGGAAGAACAAACTGAGCCCTTAAGCACAGATGAAATGAAGGACGAAGGCTTAAAGGATGCGGAACTCCATTCATTTGCCGCCGATGTTTCTACTATCGCCAAGCATTTTTGAAAAACAACGGATGGGCTCTCTTTTCTTGCAAACGCTATCCCCGCATAGTGTGCCGCCTTTTTGCTTGCCGATCAGTAGGCTTGGTCAGAGCACTCTTCTCGATTGTCTTTTTCGGTTTATATTTGATTTTTCAACCACGAAAACTTGAAAAATTGAAGCCCATCTCTTGTATGCAGACTTTACCATCGTGAGCGTAGACCTTTCTTCTCACGATAATACAGTTGTACGCTCACGAGCGTACAACCTTTTGCTCACGAGCGTAAGATGAAGAGACGCTTCGTAAGCAGTTAGTATGCCTGCTCTTTACGTGGGAAAAAGAGGCTTGATGTGGCCCTTTTGTAGACTTATAGCGTAAGATGCTGTGAAGGTGCGCGTAATTGCAGGCGCTCAGTATGGCTAAGGAAAATGGGCTGACGTTATATTCGTACAAGTTGCGCTCAATAAAGCATTTTCCGAGCTGAGGCGGGCCGCTTAGGGTTGAAAAATGCTACTGCTTATACGCCTTGTGAGCTGTGGAGTATAAACAAAAAAATAGCGGACGTTCTTATTCAGAAATCGTCCGCTATTGTTAACGTAAACTTCGTTTTGAGCCTCTTGTCGGATTCGAACCAACGACCCCGAGATTACAAATCACGTGCTCTGGCCAGCTGAGCTAAAGAGGCGGGGTGGGTAAGCTCTCTGCATCGCGCCGCTACAACCAACTACCTTTGCTGCGGTCAAGCCCTGGAGGATTCGAAGGGAGCTGGCCGTACAGCACTTACCCATTTTCTGGATGCAAAAGTAAGCTATCCTTTCTTTACGACCAAATATTTTCAAGGATTTGTTGGCTTTAGCCCCATCTTTTCTGCTTCTTGGAGTACGAAAGCCAAGGCTTCCTCATAAGAATTGGGCACTTTCCCATCTAAAATAGCGTCTTTGAGCGCAGCTTTTAAGAGACCCACTTCGCGGCAGGGAGGTAAGGAAAAGCGGCGCATAATCTCATCGCCGGTCACGGGGGGCTGAAAATTGCGAATGCGATCCTTTTCTTCGATGGCTACCAACTTCTCGCGTACCAACTTGAAATTGTTCAAAAAATTTCGCTTGCGCTGTGCGTTTTTACTCGTCACGTCGGCTTCGCATAAGAGCATCAAGTCGTCAATATCATCTCCGGCATCAAAAAGCAAGCGGCGCACGGCACTGTCCGTGACAATGTCGTCGGCAATAACGATGGGCCGCATGTGTAAGCCAACCATTTTCTTGACGTATTTCATACGTTCGTCGAGCGGAAGTTTGAGTCGGCGAAAAAGAGCCGGTGTCATCTTCTCTCCTACGAAGTTGTGGTTGTGGAAAGTCCAGCCTACGGCCGGCTCCCATCGCTTGGTCTTCGCTTTACCTATATCGTGGAGCAAGGCAGCCCAGCGCAGCCAGACGTTATCCGTGCGCCGCGCTACGTTGTCCAATACTTCGAGCGTGTGGTAGAAGTTGTTCTTGTGTGATTTTCCATTGCGCGTTTCCACATTGTCCAATGCGCTCAGTTCGGGCAGGATGATCGGGAGCAAACCGCTGCGTTGCAGTTCGACAAAACCGATGGAAGGCAAAGGAGCACGCATGATTTTGTTCAGTTCTTCGATGATTCGCTCGCCGCTGATGATGCTTAAGCGCTCGGCGTTGCGCTCCAAGGCAGCAAAAGTTTCATCGTCGATGCGAAAATTGAGTTGCGTGGCGAAGCGCACACAACGCATCATACGCAGCGGGTCGTCGGAGAAAGTAATATCCGGATCAGTGGGCGTGCGCAACAAGCCCTCTTCCAAATCCCACAAGCCATCAAAAGGATCGACCAGTTCGCCGTAGCGCGCAGCATTGAGGCAGACGGCCAAGGCATTGATCGTAAAATCGCGACGCATTTGATCGTCTTCGAGTGTTCCGTCTTCTACGATTGGTTTGCGCGAGTCGTGACTGTAACTTTCGCGACGTGCGCCGACAAATTCTATTTCTTGATGATGATATTTCACTTGCGCTGTCCCAAAATTTTTGAAGACAGAAAGGTGAGCTGCGCGCCCCAAACGCTTCGTCAAGGCTTCGGCCATTGCGATTCCGGAACCAACGACCACAATATCAATATCATTTGTTGGGCGTTCGAGAAAAAGGTCGCGCACATAGCCACCTACGACGTAGCACTCAAGCTGCAACCGGTCGGCCGTTTGCGCTAATTCTCTGAAAAGCGGCTCACGATCGAGCAGTTGTATGATATCGGTTGGGGTTAAATGTCTCATTCAATTTTGTTTTACGACTGCAAAATTAGGATTTCGGTACACAGTGGGCAAGAAAAAACGTGTCAAAGCGCCAATGCGCAAAGACACGATTAAACATTCTTATCATCCATACCATATTATATATAGTATGGCGATGCATCTCCATAGGTTACTTCAACACAACAAGAATCTCTTTACCGCTTTCGGTAACGTCGATCTTGTCTTCGCGAAGTAGCCAGCCAAGTCCAAGGTAAAGCTCCTTATCGGCACGAACTTTGATATACTTCTTAAGTTCTTTACCGGTGAGCTTACCATTCTCATTCAAAGCCACCCAAATTTTGCCGGCTAATTCTCCTACTTTTTCAGTAAACATAAGTCTAATTTTATAGTATAACGGTACTTTCTTCTTTTAGCTTACAACACCGCTTGTCGCATTTGAATCTTTGGCGCGTCTTATCTTTATCGTTCGCGCTTATCTCCTACTGCAAATATAGGATTTTCCACCTATTCTTGCTATGATTATGGAAAGAAAAGCACGATGAAAAGCCCTTTTTTGTACTAAATATAGAATAAATGGCCTATTTCTCGTAAATTTGCAAACCATATCTTACGATTTATTTATGCTTTCTGTTCTTATTCCAACCTATAATTGCGATTGCTCCACCTTGGTTAGTGACTTAGCGCATCAGGGGTTGGAATTGATGGAAAATACAAAGGAGGGCTTTGATTTTGAAATAATCGTTCTCGACGACTGCTCAACGCTTGAGCCGCTCAAGGCTGTAGCTGAGAAGGTCAATGCGCTTCCCCATTGTCGCTGGATAAGGGCCGAACGCAACAGTGGGCCGGCTGCATCGCGCAATCATCTGATTGATTTGGCGCGTTTCCCGTATCTCTTATTCATAGATAGCGATGCGCAAGTGTGTACGGCGGACTTCTTGGTGCGTTATTGGGAGGTGCGCGATCAGGCAAAGGTCGTTTGCGGCCGCCTCTACACGCCTTCCGGCCCTGCGCCTGAAGGGCACGAATTGCGTAGCCGCTATGAACTATCGGCGGAAAGGCTTCGGCCGGCTGGCGTGCGTCAGAAGCAACCGTATCGCTTCTTCACTATGTTTAATGTAATGTTTGCACGAGAAGTGTTCGATGCTGTGCGCTTCGACCCACGCTGTACGGATTATGGTTATGAAGATGCGCTTTTGGGATTGGAACTTCGATCCCTACATTTTTCGATTCTGCATATCGACAATCCACTTATACACACCGGTATTGATTCGAACGAAAGTTTTCTGAAGAAAACGGAGACGGCATTACGTACACTCAGCAAATTAGGTGAACCCATGCAAAGCGAAAGTGGGCCGTCGCGCCTCTATCTTCAAGCAAAAAGGTTCGGTTTGAGCGGTTTCCTGCGTTGGACTTTGGGCTTTTGGAGCCGGCACATGCGCCATTACTTATTAGAAAGTAAGCGCCCCTCGTTGTTTATCTTCTCTTTATATAAATTATGGTACTACGCCGATTTGCAAAAATCGAAGCGCAAGGCTACCAAGCCGAACGACGGCGAAAATTAATCAGCACGGGAGCTTCTTCCTGCTGAGGAAGCGGCTGTTGCTGCTTGTTGTTCTTCTTTTTACGTAGCTTCAAGAGGTCTCTAAAATCGATAAAGTCGCGCTGTAGTAACAGGCCAACACCCTGCGTAGTCAGCGAGGACTTGGTATAGTAGCGATCGTTCGTCTCGCTATAGGCTTTCAAGCTTACGCCTCCTCCGGGCGTCAGCAAATAACGCAGATCAAAGTCACCTATAAAGTTTGTATTGTTGATTGGCTTATCGCGATAACCAAAATTTCCATTGATGATAAGCCGATTATTTAATAGACGGCCGCTTAACAAGCCTTCGACTTCCATATCTTTCCAGCCAACAAGGCCCGTCTGAACGTTAGCACCAAAGGACCAATTAGAATTGCCTATCGCATTTTGCAACACGTTGTTCAATTGGTCACTTAGCGTGTTAGATAGGAAGTTCTTCATTGCGGCCGTGCTCTGCGTCTGCCTTGTTCCGGCGTTTGTTTGATCATAATCGTAAGTGTAAAAGCGCCCAATGCTTAAAAGATATAATACCTGCATATTCATATCTTCCTCCGAACTGATCAGATTTCGCACCATCTGCTTCTCATCTTCGTTAACCGTGGGAAGATCGAGGTCAAAAGAAACTTGCGGGTTTCCGGCTTTACCCTTAATGTTTAGCAAACAATTGACGCGCACCGTATTTCGACTGAAGTTGTTACCAATATTTAAATCGCTCAGCGAGGCAGATTTCACCGTATATACAGCTTGCATATCCAAATCGCCTTGAAAGGGATCGCCCGCAAAAATCATTTTACTTCCCGGCGTCAGCGTAAAATTCTTACGAATTAGATCCTGCACACTGATCCTATACGATCCGCCATCAATCTTATAAGTACCATACATCTTAAACGCACCCTTATTATACCAATTCGCACGAATAGGTCCCGAGCCGTGAAGTGTGAGTACGTTGCCCGCTTTCTCGTCCGTTACGATCTTCAGTGTTGCTTCCGGACGTACATCAAACAAGAAATTTAGTTTAATATCCGTCGGTTGGGCCATTGATTTTATGTCAGCAACAGCTCCTTGCTTTACAAGCGAATCCTTTCCATTATGAAGTCGCAACAAGGCATTGTCGCCCTTCTCCGGTGCATCGGCAGTATAGGTCAGCGTTGTGCCTTCTTCAGTGCGCATATCCAAATCGGCCTCAAAGAGTCCCGGCCGTCCGCTCAAGTGTGCGCTGCCTGAACCATAAGCTGTAGCATAAAAAGGCAAGTCTGCCGATTGTGAGTGCTTATATACTAAGAGGTTTTCTGCAGAAATATTGAAATCATACGTCAAGTTATGCAAATGATTGTGGCGTAAATAGCCCTGCGCGACGCCCTTTCCTTTTTCTCCATCTGAAATGGGAATTTCATTGAAGCTAAACAAGCCGGGGCGTATCACGACGCGCCCGCCATCGACCTTATAATGTGCCCCCGTAGCAGCAATTTGCGCTTCCAGCTCTACCTCTTCTTCGCCTTCCAAGTCCAATTGTTTCAGCGGGCCAAAAAGTCGAACGTGTCCCGTTGCTTTTCCGCGCAGGTCATTAAAGATGTCGCCCACCCATCGGCGCAGGAAGCGCAGATCAGTCCCTGTTCCTTTTATGAAGAGGTCTAAATTCTTATGCAGGAGCGATACGTAGCCTTTCACATCAGTCACGCCTTCTTCCGGATTCAGAATATGAGCGTCTATGTTAATCTGTTTTTGTTTTGTGTCAAACCCTCCTCTGATATAAGCTGTTCCCATCGGCCCATTGTTTATCAAAAAACGAGGTATCTTCAAGCCTACCGAGACTATGGGGTAGCCGGCCGTTTCCGATACGCTGAGTGTGCCCGTTGCCGGTCCGGCAAAGGCCACGTCGTGAAAGTTTACAAGGTTCAAGATATAGTCTACATTCACCTTTTGTAAAGTTGCCACGATCGAGTCTTTAGGTGAGGGCGACAAGCGTCCGCTTATAGACAAGCTGTGGTCGCCGTGCTGCAGCGAGAAGCCTTTTACGTCCAAGGTGCGGTCTACATAAGCCAACTCGCCTTTGGAGAAGGTCCACAAAGTATCGCCTACGGTCATCGTTGTCGGCACAAAATCTGTTCGGATCAAGCGCCCACGCGACGTTTGTTTAAACGTAGAGATCAATTTCATATCACCCTTAAACTCGTGCTCATCTGCGCCGGCCCAAGCTAAGTGTGTATGGAGTTTTCCGCTATCTGTTTTCGCCTCTAGCGCCACTCTCATCTGCGTATTTCCTACCTCTTTTGCCGCTTGTACCAAGCCTGTATAGCGCGTTCCTTCTCCTTGCAGATAAAAGCGCAAATCGGAAAGGGTAAAGTTGTTGTATGATAGAGTCGGTGCACTAATGATGACGGATGAGCGTGTGCTGTTGCTTAACTTGCCCTCTATTTTGATGCCCTTTTCGGCATATAAGGGGATGTGAAGAAAGCGATTGAGCACGTCTGTCTCTTTTACCTGTCCTCTAAAGGCCAATGTCGTTCGTGGAGACGCAATCGGCTTTGAGAAGAAGCCGGGTAAACTTCGGTCTAATAAAGAAAAGAGCAATTGTTTAATCGTAGCGGGCGCTATGGGCCCATCTACCAGCAAGTCGGCAAAGTCACTTTTTAAGTCTAAGCGATTATATTGTTTGGAGAGTTCTAATTGATTTAAGCGGTAAGGGCTGTCAGTGCCGGAGAGCGTGAAGTTATTTACCTTGATATGGCCCGTGAGTTGCTTCAAATCATCTACCACCATCTTGACGTGGCCGGAGAATGAGGAAGCACCAAAATAGCGGGTCAAGTTCAATCTTCCCGGGTTCAATTGTTTCACGTCTGCTTCCAAGCGTATCGCTTCCAAGTTTGTCCCACGTAAGCGAGCCTGCACCGTTCCGTTTAAGTCGGCCGCAGGGTCTTTCGCCGTAAGCTTAAGTTGCAAATCGTCGTTTCGCTTATTGATGGTTGCTTGCAGATTGTTGTAGAAATGCCCACGATATTGCCCGCTTTCAAGCGCAAGTTTTAGATCGGCTTTACTACCATCGCGTGCTACGCTACCCGATAGGGTGGCATAGAGCTGATCCGGCAAATCCTGATTCTGCGCTATGATTGTCGGGCGCAGGGCTTTTACTTTTAAGTTGCCTTCGTAGTGTCCATTAAAAGCCAGTCGGCCTTCTACGCTTCCTACGGCCGTCTTCAACGTGCCTGCAACGCGATTGATGCCGCCTTTTTCCCAATGTAGCCGACCTGTATAGTCGACATAGGCCAGCGTCTTTAGGAAAGCGGGTAGGGGGCGGTGCAAAAAATGTAGAAAGGCTTGCGAGATAAGACCCTCGCGAAGATTCAGCGTTTTGATATTTGCATCCGCACTCACGATGCGCCCATTTCTGCGACTGAGTTTGCCGCTCAGCGCCAGCAGCAAGTCGTTATGCTCTTCGTGGACGTACCAGTTTTCGAGCACGATTTCTTTGGTATTGACGGCAAACAGTCCGCGCGCCGTCAGTGTGTGCGTAAAACCGCGCAAGCGAGGTACAAGAAAGCCGAAGTCTGTCGTCGTGAATTGGGCGTTATCAATACGGCCGGCCAAATATAGGGTTTTGAAGAAGTCGTCCGGTTTATAAAAAGCCAGCAGGCGCGGAAAACCAATATTTGTGCCCGGCAACTGCAGGTCAAAGTCTTGTATATCAGCGCGCGTCTTGTTCGCAGCCAAGCGCAGGCTCAGGCGGCGCAAGTCTAAACCGCTCTGCTCGCGCAGAGAAAGCTCACGCACACGTATGTTGATGCTATCCGGCGTCAGATGCTTCAAGCTAACGTTAGCATTGATGTCGGAAACAACTAAGTGGTTCAAATTCAATCTTTCCGGACTTCGAGGGGCGTACAAGGCGTGATAGCTTGCTTTGCAGCGCCTCAAGATCAGCGAGTTGATGCGCAAGTCAAGATTAGAGGGCGATTGATCTTTGGAGCGGAAAGCATCGAGCAAAAATTGAAAATTGGGCGCTTTATCCGGACTTTCTTTGTAGAGGTTTACTTGAGCATCGAGCAGCGAAACCGTACGCAGCGAAACACGCCCTTGAAATAAGGAGCGAAATTCAATCTTAGCCGACATAAGATCAGCACGCAGCAATTCTTTTCCGCGCTGATCGGCTAAGTAGACATCAGTTAGGATCAAACGATTAAACAGGCCCAACCGTACACCACCAATTTTGACCTGCGTATGCAGACGGTCTGAAAGTTGCTGAGAAACAAGCCGGCTCACCCAGCGATCAGCCGGAGAAAAGTTGAAGATAATCAATAGCAGAAGGTAGAGAGACAATAATCCCCCTACGACCCATCGCGCTATTTTTCCCAACTTCTTAATATGCCGACTTCTATATTAGTCGCAAAGTTACGATAAAAAGATGGAAAATAAGGCCATCTCACATTTCATAACGATCTGTCAACGTAGTAGACAAGAAGGATGTAAACAAAATTAACGACAGCCCTAAATGTGGCGTTTTCGTAAAGACTTTTTTCCTCTTCCCTTTGATGGATTTTTAAGAAGCACACCATTATTTAGCTTGCGCTCGTGAGCGCAAACCTTTTTCATCGTGAGCACAAACCTTTTTTCTCGTGAGCGTAAGCTCTTTTTCTCGTGAGCGCAAACGGGCTATTTCAATTTTGCGCGCCATTTTCGTGGGACAAAATTGTTCTTAATCAGGCTCCTGTGTTTCTGCAGTGGGAGCTGCTAAGTTTTCCTTCGCCTTGTCTAAATATTGTAGCGCTACCGGATCGTCTGTCTTTAGTTGCTGCAAGAGTCGCTGCCAAATTGTAGCGGCCTCTTCGTAGATTTTGTTTCTTCCCAAAAGGAACGTATAACGCAGCAAATGGTCTTGATCCGTCGGATCTTCTAACCCTCGCCGGATGATCGTGAGGGCTACGGACGTTTGCTTTTGAGCTAAGGCTGCTTCAGCTATTTGTAGACGTACGTCTTGCACGTCTATGTTGGCTGAATTTGCACTCATCATCGTTTCTAAGGCCTCTTCGTAGCGCTCAGCATAGAGGAGAACCGAGCTTAGATGGGTCACAATGCGCAGATGATCCACGCTGTCTTGCGGGCAACGCAAGGCTGCTTCTCTGAAAAGGCGGATGGAGGTGTCGTAAAGGCGTAGTCCGCCCATTTGTTCAGCCAAGAGGAGGTATACTAAGTAGTCGTCCGGATTGCTATCCAGAAAGTCTTGAACCAAGGTTGAAGCCTCGGCACTTTTACGTAGGCCGATGAGCGATAGTATTTTAATACGTGTGGCGCGACTGTTGTCGGCGTTGATCGTAAGAGCGTAGTCGCAACTATCAACTGCTTCTTCAAACTTCTCGGCCTTGTATTGCACTTCTGCCAATTGTACCCAAGAAATGTCGTCGTATGGATCTAAGTCGATCATTTTATTGATGGCGTCGATAGCTGCATCGAAAGATCTTAGATTGCAATAGGCTTCTCCTTGGAGTTCGTAAAGGTGTTTTTGGTCTTGATAGCCATCCGGCAGCGCTTTAAGGAGGCGCAGGGCGCGATCATAAAGCCCATAGTCGAGTAGAAGTTCGATATAGTCAACGTGAAATTCGACACCAAACTCGTCGCCTTTGAGCTTGTAAGTCTCCGTGAAGATTTTCTCCGCTGAATTAGCATCCAGCTTGCAGAGCATCTTTTCGATATAAAAAAGAGCCACTTCCTTCTCGTTGGGTTCGGAGAGTTGGTGGATGATTTCCTCTGCCTCTTGCCAGCGCAGCCTGTCTTTCAGACGATAAGCCTTGGTCAAGAGCAGATCGTCATTGTCGGGATGGAGTCGAAGTGCAATTCGCAAGCACTCATCTGCTTCTTCGAGTTTGCCTTGCTTGATATAATATTCCAGAATATCAATTAAGGATTCGGCTTCCATATAGAAAGGCTCTCCGGATGCAATCAAGCGTTCATATTCTTCAATGAGCGCTTGCAGAGAATGGTCTGGATTGGGCATGATTATAGAATGAAGTGGGAGAGGGGTAAAATAAAGTGGAAAGAGAGCCAAATGATATAGCTCCCTTCCCACGCTCATTTGTCTGTATTTAGTTCTTTTTGCCCCAGCTGTCTTTAAGTCCTACGGTCTTATTGAAGATCAGATGGTCGGGCGTAGAGTCTTTATCGTAAGTAAAGTAGCCGATGCGCTGGAATTGCAGGTACTTGTTGGCCGTTTGCTCAGCTGCATAGCGCTCTACATAGCAATTGGTGAATACCTTTTTAGAGTCCGGATTGACGAGTTCGCGGAAGTCTCGCTCGTCCTCAGACGGGTTTTCTACGGAGAAGAGACGGTCGTACTCGCGCACTTCAGCCGGTAGGCAGTGGGCAGCACTCAGCCAATGGAGCGTGCCTTTTACTTTTCGGTTAGCGCCTTCCATTCCGCTGTGACTCTCAGGATCGTATTCGCAATATACTTCTACGACGTTGCCGGCTTCGTCTTTCTTGCAACCGGTGCAACGCACGATGTAGGCATTCTTTAAGCGAACTTCTTTGCCGGGAACCATACGGAAGAATTTCTTGGGTGCATCTTCCATAAAGTCTTCACGCTCCATCCAAAGTTCGCGACTAAAGGTGATTGTATGCGTGCCTTCTGCCTCGTTTTCGGGATTGTTGACGGCAATCATCTCTTCTTCCTTGCCCTCAGGATAGTTGGTGACGATGAGTTTTACGGGGTGGAGCACAGCACTCAAGCGCAGGGCGCGCGTGTTTAGGTCTTCGCGGGCGGCGGCTTCAAGCATTGCAAAGTCGTTGAGCGCGTCAAACTTCGTATAGCCAATCATATCGATAAACTTACGCACAGCTTGTGGCGAATAACCACGCCGGCGAAGTCCGCAAACGGTCGGCATACGCGGATCATCCCAACCATCGACAATGTGTTCTTGCACTAAAGCTAGAAGTTTGCGCTTACTCATCATTGTATATGTGAGATTGAGCCGATTAAACTCATACTGGCGCGGCCGATGATCGTTTAGGTCTTTTCCGTCTTTGAGTTCGTCTATAAAATAGTCGTACAAAGGGCGATGGGGAACAAACTCAAGCGTGCAGATAGAGTGAGTGACGCCTTCAAAGTAGTCGCTCTGCCCGTGCGCAAAGTCGTACATTGGGTAGGCTTTCCATTGATCGCCCGTGCGATGATGGTGCTTATTGATCACACGATAGATGACAGGATCGCGGAAGTGCATATTAGGATTGGCCATATCTATCTTGGCGCGCAGAACCATTGCGCCTTCGGGCACTTCGCCTGTGTTCATCTTCTCAAAGAGCGCCAAACTTTCTTCAATCGGCCTGTCGCGATAAGGACTGGGCTTCCCTGGCTCTGTCGGCGTGCCTTTTTGTGCGGCAATCTCTTCACTGGATTGCTCGTCAATATAAGCTTTTCCCTCCTTAATCAGACGTACTGCAAAGTCCCATAGTTGTTGGAAGTAATCGGAGGCATAATAAATGTCGTTCCATTGAAATCCTAACCATTTAATGTCTTCTAAGATCGCCTCTACATATTCTGTGTCTTCCTTCTGCGGATTGGTGTCGTCGAACCGCAGATTACATTTCCCGCCAAAGCGTTCTGCTATGCCAAAGTCCATACAGATTGCCTTCGCGTGACCTATGTGGAGATAGCCGTTGGGCTCGGGCGGGAAGCGTGTTTGCAGCCGACCGTCGTTTTTGCCTTCTTTCAGGTCGTTGTCAACGATCTGCTCAATAAAGTTCATTCGTTCCTTGATCTCGTTCGTGTTCTCGTTGTGCGTACACATACTCTTGCTGTTAAGTGTGAATGGATAAATCTTCAATCTTGCGATTTAGTTACCCATTTCTGAAATAAACTTGATGCGGACAAGGCGTATTTCCTCCTCAGAATAATCTTCGCCTAATTCGTCGATGGCCACTTCTAAATCGTCTGTCTCACTCTTTTTGAAATAGTCGTAGATATCATGGACGTGATCTTCGTCCATAATTTCATTGATAAAGTAGTCGATGTTGATTTTTGTGCCGGAGTAGACGATACTCTCAACCTCCGAAAGCATCTCATCAAACTCAACGCCGTTAGAGACTGCCAAATCGTCAAGTGCCACCTTGCGGTCGATACTCTGAATGATAGCCACCTTAAACTTTGATTTCTTGGGCACGGTGCGAATGCGAATATCCTCCGGGCGCTCTATTTCATTGTCTATACAATATTGTTTTATGAGCTGGCAAAACTCATCGCCGTATCGCTTTGCTTTACCTGATCCTACGCCCGGAATGTTTTGTAGTTCGTCTGTCGTCTGTGGGAAGACGGTAGCCATTGCCTGGAGTGAAGGATCTTGAAAGATTATATAAGGTGGCAAGTTTAATTCTTTAGATTTCTTCTTGCGCAAATCTTTCAGCATTTCATATAGCTCCGGCGCTACAGTTGTTTCCGCACCATTTTGCACCGGTTCGCTTTCTGCCGCATCTTTGTATTCGTGATCTTCCACAATCTTGAAGCTGGCCGGATGAGAGAGAAAATGTTCTCCCTTATCTGTCACATTAAGAATGCCATAGTTGTCAACTTCCTTAGACAAGTAGCCGGCGATCAATCCTTGTCGGATGACAGCGTTCCACGTTTTCTCCGAGTAGTTTTCGCCACAACCAAATTCTTCTAATTGCTCGTGCTTGTGAGCCAAGACTTCTTCAGTCTCATTACCCAGCAAGATATCTTTTATATAATCGTCGCGAAAATTCTCTCGGACAGCGAGCACAACTTCCAAGACGCGACACAATAAATCTTTTGCTTCCACTTTCTTTTTCGGATGTAAGCAATTGTCGCAATTGCCACAGTTCTCTTTTTTATATTCTTCTCCAAAATAATGCAAGAGCATCTTACGGCGACATACAGATGATTCCGCATAAGCTGCTGTCTCTTTGAGTAGCAACCGGCCTATTTCTTGTTCGGCCAAAGGCTTGCCCTCCATAAATTTTTCCAATTTCTTAAGATCGTCAGGAGAGTAGAATGCTAAGCATACGCCCTCTCCGCCATCGCGGCCTGCACGGCCGGTCTCTTGATAGTAACCCTCCAAACTCTTTGGAATATCATAATGGATCACAAAGCGCACGTCAGGCTTATCTATACCCATACCGAAAGCGATTGTCGCAACAATGATGTCAATTGACTCCATTAAGAAATCGTCCTGCGTTTGCGAGCGCGTCTGCGGATCCATTCCTGCGTGATATGCTGCGGCTTTGATGTTGTTGGCGCGAAGCACTTCTGCCAATTCTTCTACTTTCTTACGACTCAGGCAGTAAATAATTCCACTCTTGCCTTTGTTATGGTGGATATAAGTGATAATGTCCTTATCAATGTCTTTTGTCTTTGAGCGCACCTCGTAATAGAGGTTGGGGCGGTTGAAGCTGCTCTTAAACTCTTTGGCATTGAGGATGCCCAAGTTTTTCTTTATATCAAGTCGAACTTTATCCGTTGCCGTAGCTGTGAGTGCAATGACCGGGGCGCGTCCTATTTCGTCTATGATAGGGCGAATCTTCCTATATTCAGGGCGAAAATCGTGACCCCATTCTGAAATACAATGCGCCTCATCTATTGCATAGAAGGATATTTTGACCGACCGTAAAAACTCTACCTGTTCGCGCTTTGTCAGGCTTTCCGGAGCGACGTAAAGCAGCTTTGTCTTGCCTGTTCTGATGTCGTCTTTAACCTGATCTATGGTGCCTTTTGTGAGCGATGAGTTGATAAAATGGGCGATGCCATCGTCTTCGCTCGTATGGCGGATAGCGTCTACTTGATTCTTCATCAAAGCAATCAATGGAGAGATAATAATGGCTACGCCGTCCATCAGCAGCGAGGGAAGCTGATAGCAGAGCGATTTGCCGCCACCTGTCGGCATCAATACGAAAACGTCTTCGCCGTTGAGCAGTGTGCGAATGATAGCTTCTTGGTTGCTCTTGAAAGAGTCGAATCCAAAGTATGATAGCAGTTTTTCTTGTAGATTCAGTTTTCCGTCCATTGTAATCCTTCGATACGGTTGCGTTCCTCTTCGTTTTCAACCCTTTCTCTGTTAGCAGTTAGAGAGTTAAGTCTTCTCTGAGGGACTATCAGGAACAAAGTTAAAAAGAACTTTTGAATACGCGGAACTTTCTGCAAATTTTTACGACAAAATCAACAAAGATATAACCCCAATTCGGGATAAGCAAGACTTGTTTTTTGCCTTAAAATAGTTTCGACAAAAGCCCAAAAAGAGGATTGTTTTTCGTATATTTGTTGTTGAAAATCAAATAGATAATGACAAAACAATCCTCTATGAAGCTTATCAGCATAGTTACGGAAATTTATTGTATTGCAGACGATTTCTGCAAAGAATATGAGTTGGAATTGAACAAAAAAGCACTTTCGCTTTCAAATCCCTCTCCAAACAC
>QWCT01000289.1_pt1 | contig 34160 bp, 29 predicted proteins | sample 1972681 | NCBI WGS metagenome assembly QWCT01 (sample SAMN09866701, study PRJNA288562) | Human oral metagenome isolate pre3_saliva, whole genome shotgun sequencing... | isolation source: mouth | host: Homo sapiens | place: USA: California | reverse complement strand
CTCATAACATCTTCAAAATACATTGCAACTGGATCACTGACTTTCTCGCCAAGCTTAAAGGCTGGGGATGGTGAAACAGGAGTGAGGAGATAGTCGCACTTTTCAAAAGCTTTTTGATATTCTTCAATGATCAGAGTACGTGCCTGCTCGGCTTTTTTAAAGTAAGCATCATAGAATCCGGAACTTAAGACGAAGTTGCCGATCATGATACGACGCTTATTCTCTGGCATAAATCCTTCATTGCGTGAGAGTCCGAATACCTCACTTAGATTTTTAGCATGTTCGGAGCGGTAACCATAGCGAATACCGTCATAGCGTGAAAGATTGGAAGTAACTTCAGCTGGTACCACAATATAATAGACGGCGAGAGCGTATTTAAGAGTCGGCATTTCTAGCTCAATGATCTGATGTCCAGCTGCTTTAAGTTTTTCAACCTGAGAATCTAGAACACGTTGAACTTCGGGATCAATGGAGTTATTTCTGAAGTCTTTAATAATACCAATCTTGGCGCTTTTTGGAGCAATTTCTGGAACAAAATATTTTTGCTCTTCGTGGTTATAGAAACTAGGTAAAGTAGTAAGATCTTTTTCATCTTGGCCGGCACAGATCGACATTAAAAGATCCATATCCTCCGCGTTTTTAGTAAAGAAACCGATACAGTCGGTACTAGAAGCCATGGCCACCACACCATAACGAGAAATTGTGCCGTAGGTTGGCTTAAAACCATAAACGCCATTAAACGAGGCTGGCTGACGAATGGAACCGCCAGTATCTGTACCCGTAGCAAATTCAACAATATCAAGAGCAACGGCTGCGGCGGAACCACCGGAAGAGCCACCAGGCACACGATCAAAATCCTTGGCGTTATGAGATGGACCAAAGTAGGAATTTTCGGTCGAAGAGCCATGGGCAAAGGCGTCGAGATTGGTGCGACCAATCATGATGGCGCCAGCTTCTTCGAGCTTCTTGATGGTGGTAGAATCGATTGGAGAATGAAATGGCTCAAGGATTTTTGCGGAGGCAGTAGTGTTTCCCTCTTTACTTAAGAAGTTATCCTTTAAAGCATACGGTACACCAGCCAGCGGTCCGACTTCTTCGCCAGCGGCAATCTTCTTATCAATTTCTTCAGCCTTCTTTAGGGCTTTCTCTTCGTCTGCTAGTGAAACGAAGACATTATATTTTGCAAACTGGCGAGCTTTCTCAAAGGCTTCCTTCACCAGACTAACGGCAGAAATTTGCTTACTTGCAATCTTCATTTTGGTCTTCCTTTTTTTAATTTCTGAGATATTAGATGTTCAATAATTTAGAGTACTTTTGGCACTTGAATCATGTCTTGCCTTGATGCAGGAGCTAGATTTAAAAGCTGCTCTCTCGAAGCATCTTGTGGCTTGATTTCATCCTCTCGCCAGACATTTTCCATTTCAAAAACCTGATAAGTTGGTTCAACACCATCAGTATTTAACTCATCTAGTTGTGAAATATAGTTAACAATATTATCTAAATCTCGCTGCAAGCCTTCTACTTCTGTCTCTTCGAGGGATAAATTAGAAAGTTTTGCTAAATGCAAGATATCCTCGCGTGTGTTTTTCATAGCTTAATTATACCAGAAAATCAGAGACATAGCCGAGCTTCTGCATGGCGCGATGTATTATATCAAAATCCTTACAGTTATTCTTAGTTAGTTTTGAATATGGGACATAATGCCAATTTTTTGGAAGCTTTTTTATTTTTGCTGATGCAAAAATAGCATTTTCGTTTTTTTGCTTGGAAAAAAATATAGCCGAAACGAATTTTTGCTTTAAAAAGCTCTTCAAATTGCCGCCTTACACCTCGCTGGGAGTTGAAAGTAGGAAGTTGATTTTCGTAGTCCAATAAAAATACGATTTTGTTTTCTGGCTGAACGTCAGAATATTTTATATTTTTTGCGAGAATTATTTTGTAATTCATAATATGAGTATAACAAAAAGCCCCTCTTATGAGGGGCTAGATGTTTTGCCATCTGTTTCGTCCGTGTTTTTATTTATTCCATGTTCTCTGCAGATATTGTTTGTTGATATTTGTATTAGTCGCGACGTAATTGCTTTTCAGAAATAATACGTTTACTACTGAGGTAAGTTAAGAGGAAGTAGCCGCCATAAATTGTAACCAAAAATATTACAGCCATGACTATTGATGGAACTAATCCATCAGCGCCAATAAAGCTAAGAATTTTTATAGCAAATGTCAGGCCAAAGATTGAATGGACGATAGCCAAGAAAAGTGGGGCGGCAAAGAATATGGCAATTTGGCGGAAAAGGGCGCGATTAATCATCCTCTCATCTGCGCCTAAGCGTCTTAATATCATATATTTTTCACGATTATCAGATGATTCAGATAATTCTTTAAGTGATAAAATCGCAGCACTAGAGATGAGGAAGATGATACCAAGATATAAGCCAAGGAAAACAGCAATAGCCTGAAGACCTACCGACATGGCGATTATCTGATTTTTGGTATATATACTATAAAAACGCGGAGAAGTAATTTTAATATAATCATTTTCATTGCCAGTAACAATGCGACGTAAGTCTTTATCGAACTGTTCATTTTCATTTTTATCAGTTGTCTTATAGTTTGCAGCCATGAAATTCTCATATTTTACTAAAGTTTTTAGTAACTTCGTCAGAGACAACGAGAATTCCCATATTGCCATTTGTATTAGATGGTTCGATAAAACCTTGTTTTGGATAGTCAAATTTTGGTGATAAGGTTTTTTCGTTTATCTTGATTTTATGTCCATCTTTCAGAGATATATTGTAAATCTCCTCCATTTTTTTGAAGTCAGACAGAATAAAATATTGATCAGGATCTAATTTATATTGATCGAAGTGATATAGCTTAGCAATCTTATTATAATCTGAGATTGAGATTATTCTTAAGAGATACATTCCATTAGCGTGGCCGTTAGTCATCTCAGCCATCTTTTGAAGAGATTTTTGGTTTAATACAGCATTAAGATCAAGCCCGCCATCTTCTATCTTTTTGGAAAGTACATAAGTGTTAAACGAAGTCTGATCTTTGAGTTTATCCCATAGACTTGGGTTGGTTTTAATAATATCCTCGATAGTCGCCCTAGAGTCGTTTTCGAACTTGACTGCCATTTCTTGCTTCCAACCCTTGACAATAGGACTGTCTTTCTCTTCTTCAGAACCAGATTCTTCCCATTTTGAATTATCATTATTCCGGTATGAAGCAACAACGTCGACAGGCGTGGCATATTTAAGCTGTTTTTTGGAAGTTTCACGGATAGATAAACAGCTAGACAAAGTACAGATAGTAATGAAGAGCATGAGACAGATAATACTCATTGAAGCAACGGTAGTATTAATCTTGCTACTAATCTGCTTAAATGTAAAACTATTCAAGTCTTTGTAATAGAGTTTTTTACGTGTTGCAATCAGCTTCATTATGAGGCCTGATAATGACCAGTAGAGTAAGAAAGTTGCGATGACTCCAGCACCAATTACTTGCCAAAATAGTGCGATTTCTGAGAGAACCTTGAGATAATTGACGGTAACTTGGTAGTAGGCAATGCCTAGAATCGTAGCAGCAAGAAAGAAAATAACTGTACAGATGATAGGATTTTTTAGGCGGACCTTTTCGGATTTACGACTAGCTTGGATTAGATCAATTATCTTAAGTTTATTGATCATGACAGTATTAAAGGCAATCACCAGAAGATAAATTATCCCAAAATAAGCAATAGTTTTTAGACAGGCTTCACCGGAAAAGACGAATTGAAATTTTGACATATCGGCCTCAAATAAATTGGCAACCATTACACTCATTAGTTGTGACAAAATAATACCGAGAGAGAGACCAGCAACCAGAGAGAGTAGCCCTATAAAGAGAGTCTCAAGAAAAAGTAGTAGAGATATTTTGCGTTTGCTCATACCGAGAGTGAGATAAATAGAGAACTCTTTATTACGCCGTTTAATGAGAAATCTTGAAGCATAAATGATAAGATAGCCAAGAATGCCAGCAACAATTAAACTTACGCCCGACAAAACATTTACAAGGAGTTTAACTACATCTTTAGTGGAGCTGCCTAATTCCATCATGGATGTTTGCGTACCGATAGCATTAAAGACATAAAAAATAACAACGCCGAGGACGAGAGTAAAGAAATAGATGGCGTAGTCCTTCATACTACGAATAATATTTCGAAAAGATAATTTAAAGAGCATCGTTAAGGTCTCCGCCTAATAACGTCATGACATTGATAATTTTGTCAAAAAATTCCTTTCGTGAATTCTTACCACGATTAATTTCATTAAAAATCTTGCCATCTTTGATAAAAATCACCCTAGAAGAATAGCTTGCCGTGAAAGCGTCGTGGGTAACCATCAGAATAGTGGCATCGAGCTCTTGATTTAAGTAATCAAAACGTTCAAGTAGCATTCTAGAGGATTTTGAATCGAGTGCACCGGTTGGCTCATCAGCTAGAACTAGTTTTGGATCAGTAATAATGGCACGGGCTGATGCCACACGCTGTTTTTGTCCACCAGAGAGCTGATATGGATATTTTTGCAAGATATTCTGAATATCTAAATCGGTGGCAACTTTTTTAACACGCGGTTCAATATCAACGGCTTTAATGTTTTGAATAGAAAGAGCAAGTGCAATATTTTCGTATGCAGTAAGATTATCAAGTAGATTGAAATCCTGAAAAATAAATCCGAGCTCTTCCCTTCGAAAGCGATTAAGTGCGTTCCCCTTGAGTTTCGTAATATCGGTACCTGCTACATAAATATGTCCAAAGGTGACTTTGTCAATGGTGGAGATAAGGTTCAAAAGTGTGGTCTTACCAGAACCACTTGCACCCATAATAGCTACAAACTCACCACTATCCACCTCGAAAGAAATATTGTCAACCGCCTTCGTGATGCTTGAACGGTTCCCGTAATACTTCTCGATTTTCTCAATTTTTAGTAATTCTTTCATTTTTTTCCTTTCCAACAAGAAGTTCTTGTTGTCTCAAGTTTATAGAATTTCGATTATTCTGTCGTGCTTTTAATATTACAGTTTCTTACATTTTTGTAATAATCATTTTTGGCAAAAACTATCATAATATCCGTATATTGATATTCAGTCGAACTAATTAAAATTCGATGTCCTAATTTGTCAATCAACTTTTTAACGATATACAACCCCATACCAGTACTCTTACTACCACTAGTATCTGCCATGAGATTTATTTTAGTCTTATCAAAATCATAGGGACGACCGTTTTGTCCAGTGAAAGCCTTTTGAAAGACGCGAGATTGATCAGACGTTGGAATACCAATACCATTATCATATACATGTAGAACAAGTGATCTTGAGGTTTCCTCGCTATAAACCTTAATTTGAGGCGATTTCTTTTTGCGGTATTTTATACTGTTGGCGATGATTTGATTTAAGATAAACTCCAACCACTTTGGGTCGGTTTCAATTATTTTATCTACATTCTCAACTTGAAAATCAATTCTACTGTTTATAAGGGCACTCTGATTTTTAAGAGCAACACGCTTAATAATCTCCGAAAGGCTGGATTCTGAAATTTGGTAATCTTTTTCTACGTGCTCCGACCTAACTAGATACAAAATCTGATTAACATAGTCGTCCAATCGATCTATTTCCGAAAGAAGTAATTGGTTATTTTTATATTTTGTTTGAGTGAGGTTTAACCGAAGAGCAGAGATAGGCAATTTTACTTCGTGGACCCAAAGCTCAAGATATTCTTTAAAATCTTCAAATTTGATTTTATATTGATTAATTTGGTCAATCATATAACGATTGAGTTCGGAGATCTCCTGATGAAGGAGTTTTTCTTCGTTGGTTATCGGGTCGATTAGTTCATGCACCAAGATCTTTTGATCGAGAGCATCAATTCCTTGATGAATTTTTTTATAAAAACTCGCTTTTCTAAAATAAGCATGAAGGAAACAAACAATGAAAGTAGAGAGATTAATGAAAATAATAAAGATATTGAATTCAAGAGAGGTTGAAAATACACAAAGAAGATACTCGGTTAGAATAATTGCAAAAAGATTAGCTAGAAGAATGCTCAGATTATCTGCGATGTATTCCCTAAATTTCATAGCTATTTGGCAAGGATGTAGCCTAGGCCCTTTCTAGTTTCAATGGTTGATGTTTCGCCTAACTTCTCTAACTTGTCACGAAGTCTACTAATATTGACAGTAAGCGCATTATCGTTAATATATTCACAGTTATCCCAAAGCTCTGTCATCAGCTCATTACGTGAAACGATGCGTTCTTGATTATACAAAAGAACACGAAAGATCAGGAGTTCATTTTTCGTAAGTTCAATAGCTTTACTGTTGCTTTTTGTTGAAGAGATGGTACCTTTCTTGAAATCGATCTGTAGATTTCGATAAGTTTTAATCTCTGAAGCAAGGTTGGATCGTCTTAAAATTGCCGCAATACGGAGCAATAAAATTGTAGGGTTGTAGGGTTTAGCAATAAAATCATCCGCGCCATAACTAATAGCAAGCGCTTCATCCATTTCGGTATTACGACTAGTAACCATGATGACTGGTGTATTAAGAACTTTTCTAATTTCACGCACAAAATCACGACCATTAATACCTGGTAAATTAATATCCAGCAGGATAAGGTCTGGCAAAAGTTCTTGGATCTTTTCTACCGAGATATTGTTCATATCCAAAACCAAAGGCACGTAATTTGAGGTTAGTAAAAGCTCCGAAAGCCCTTCCCTGATACCTTTATCATCCTCAATAATTAAAATTTTAAACATTAACTCTTCCTTTTTCTTCTTCGTCTCGGATTTTTTCTATCATATCACGAATTTCTGCCGCTTTTTCATACTCAAGATTAGCCGCAGCAAACTGCATTTGCTCGGACATTATTGATAACTTTCTTAGTCGCGGCGTAATTGCTTTTCAGAAATAATACGTTTACTACTGAGATAAGTTAGGAGGAAGTAACCGCCATAAATCAGAATAAGCATGGAAGCGGTGATTGGGATTGAAGCGAGTAATCCACCGGAACCGAATACTTCAATGATGCTGGAGGCAAATTTAATACCGAAGACAGAATGGAGAATACCAACAAGAAGCGGGAAGACGAAGAAGATGGCGATTTGGATAAAGAGAGCACGATTCAGCATTTTATTACTGGCACCGAGTCTTCGCAGGGCAGCGTATTTTTCAATATTATCAGATGACTCAGAAAGTTGTTTGAGGGCAAGAATTGCGGCAGAAGAAATCAAGAAGATAATACCAAGATAAAAACCGACAAAGGTAGCGATGGCCTGCAGACCAATTGAGGAAGTATAAATAAGGATTTTAGTCATATAACTAAAGGAGACACCGCTTGGACGCTGCTCTTCTGCTTTACTCTTCTCTTTTGTTTTCTGTAAAGCCTCATCCGTAGTATGAACTTCAATTGATAGATTACCAAGATCATAGACTCTACGTATGTCATTATCGATTTGTTGGGCAGTATGATCCGCACTTGTATTATAGTTTACCAGTAAAACACGACTACCAATGGCCTGGTCGGTAGCGATTTTATCCGGCACAATTAGAATACCAGTATTAGACTTCATACCAGAGGAAGTTACAAAACCTTCGAGATGCTTTTTTGCAACTGGACTTAGAGTTTGTCCTCGATAATTAATCTGAAAACCTGAAGCCAACGATTTATCAATAGAGTCGCTCATGGGTTTATAGTCTGCAAGCATTTGATATTGATTGTCAGCCAGAGAGATTTCTTCACGATGGTAGAGTTTTGCTATTTTGTTATAGTCAGAAACACGAAGTATTGGTACCGCAGTTTTTGACATAAACTCACCCACTAAGCCGTTAAGATACTCCGCTTGGATTGTCTGTTTAAAAGTAAGGGCGTGGTCGGCATAGACATTAACTTCAAGATGTTCCTTAATGCTTTTAGCAATTTCTTCATCTTTCTCAGTTAATCTTTGGTAGATAGACTTTTGCATGTACCTTTGTGACTCTTTGACCTGTAAATTCCAGTCTTGGTCACTGCTGCTAGCCGAAGGTCCGTAGCCAGGACCATTTGGGCCAAAGACGGCATTGTAATCAGTGAGCTCAATGAAGGCATCAACTGGAGTATTGTAAGCTAACTCTTTTTTCATAGATTCGTTAATTGAAAAACAGAGTGAAAGGATACTGATAGTCAAAAAGAGGAGAAGACTAATTAGGGACATGGAGACCACAGCGGTATTAATCTTGCTGGAGACTTGACGAAAGATAAAAGAATTGAGGCCGCGATAGTAGAATCTTTTACTTCTGGTAAGAACTTCCATAATTAAACCCGAAAATGACCAGAAAAGCAGAAAAGTCGTAATCACACCAATTGCAACTGGCCAGAGGAGGTTATTTATGCGGTCCATCATTGAAACTTTGTCATTTGTAACCCACCAGTAGGCATAACTTAGACCAAAACTAGAAAGAACGAAAACAATAGCACGGAGTAGCGGGTTCTTTAGGAATGCCTTCTCGGATTTCTTACTACCATGAAGAAGATCGATAATCTTAAGACGACCAACGATTATCGTATTAAATACGATAACAATGAGGTAGATGAGGCCAAAATAAAGGATGGTGTCAAAGAAAGCTTTTTCAGAAAATACGAATTGAAATTTACTCATATCAGCCTCAAACAAGCGTCCGATGAGAATACTAATCAGCTGAGAAGCACCGATGCCGACTAGGAGACCAACGGCGAGCGAAATAATGCCGATCATCAGAGTTTCGAAGAAGAGGAGGCGTGAAATTTTACGTTTACTCATTCCTAAGGTTAGATAGATGGCAAATTCTTTGTTGCGACGCTTGATTAAGAAACGCGAGGCATAGATAATCAGGGCGCCAAGAATGGCCACCACGAGAATACTCATACCGGAAAGGATTTTACTAAGTAACTCGACAATCAACTTCTTGGCATTATTAAGTTCGAGGACCGCTGCTTGAGATCCAACTGAATTGAAGACATAAAAGAGAGTAACGCCGAGTACTAACGTGAAGAAATAAATCGCATAATCCTTGACGCTACGCGTGATATTTCGAAACGAAAGTTTAAATAACATCAGAGTCGCCTCCACCAAGTGTGGCCATTACCCGAATAATTTCGTCAAAGAACTCTTTGCGCGTTTTGCTGTCACGATGAATTTCGTTATAGATTTTACCGTCTTTGATAAAGATGATACGTGAAGCAAAGCTAGCCGAGAAGGCATCGTGGGTTACCATGATAATGGTTGCTTCAAGCTCCTGATTAAGGTAATCGAAACGTTCAAGAAGAAGCTTTGAAGATTTTGAGTCAAGTGCGCCAGTTGGTTCGTCGGCTAGGACTAATTTTGGATTAGTGACAATGGCACGAGCGGAAGCGACACGCTGTTTTTGGCCACCAGAAAGCTGATATGGAAACTTTTCGAGGATTTTTTCAATATCAAGATTCTTAGCTACCGCTTTTACACGCTCATCAATTTCTTTTGCTTTGACATTCTGGATTGAGAGTGCAAGAGCAATATTTTCATAGGCGGTTAGATTATCTAGTAGATTGAAATCCTGGAAAATAAATCCGAGAGATTCACGCCTAAAGGCATTGAGTTTCTCGCCTTTTAGTTTTGTAATATCAGTATCATCGACCAGGATCTTTCCTTCAGTCGGACGATCAATCGTTGAGATTAAGTTTAGAGTAGTACTCTTACCAGACCCAGAGGCACCCATAATGGCAAGAAACTCACCCTTTTTGACTTTAAAAGATAGATTATCGACAGCCTTTGTGAGGCTAGCTCCCTTACCGAAAGTCTTTGTAACTTTTTCAACGGCAAGAATAGTTTCCGCTTTTGTCATTTACCTCCTTAGATTAGAAAATATATTTTTTCTATTTTACCACAACAAATCGCTGGTGATTGATTTTAAATATTAATCAGATTCTTATTTTTGGCCATCTTCAGCATCTTTAATCTGCTGAATCATATCACGAATTTCTGCCGCTTTTTCATACTCCAGATTAGCTGCCGCAAGCTGCATCTGCTCTGATAATTCCTTAATTAAGACCTTAAATTCAGATTTTGGAACTTTTTTGAGGTCCAATTTATTTTCTTTGGCCTTTTCTGGAATAATTGCACGAAGCCCCAAAGAAATTTCCTTCTTGATACTGTGTGGGATTATATTGTGTTCGTGATTATATTTCATCTGAATATCGCGACGACGATCAGTTTCGGTGATGGCCCGCTCCATACTTTCGGTAATATTATCAGCATACATAATAACATGGCCTTCTTCATGACGAGCGGCACGACCAATAGTTTGAATTAAAGCAGATTCAGAACGTAAAAATCCTTCTTTGTCTGCATCCAAAATAGCGACTAGTGAAACCTCTGGGAGATCAAGCCCTTCACGTAGAAGATTAATGCCGACTAAGACGTCGTAAACGCCAGTGCGCAAATCCCTTAAAATATCACCTCGCTCTAAGGTATCTATTTCGGAATGAATGTAGGCAGTTTTTATACCATGATCCTTAAGGTGATCTGAAAGATCCTCGGCCATACGCTTGGTGAGAGTTGTGACAATGACTCGCTGATTTTTTTGAATGCGGGTCTCGATCTCTGCCATTAGATCATCGATTTGCCCATCCGTGGGACGAACTTCAATTTCAGGATCGAGTAGGCCAGTCGGACGGATAACCTGCTCGGCCGGAGTGGGAGATACTTCTAATTCATACTTACCTGGCGTGGCTGAAACATAGACTGCGCGATGAATATGTTTTTCAAATTCATCAAAAGTGAGTGGTCGGTTATCTAAAGCACTTGGCAGGCGAAAACCATAATCGACAAGAGTAGTCTTTCTGGCATGGTCTCCGTTATACATACCCCGAACTTGGGGCAGAGTCATATGCGATTCGTCAACTAGTAACAGAAAATCATCAGGAAAGAAATCGAGAAGCGTGGCAGGTGGCTCACCAGCCTTACGTCCGTCCAGATGCCTTGAATAATTTTCAATCCCCTTAACAAAACCGGTTTCTTTGAGCATTTCTAGATCATACTTTGTGCGTTGAGAAAGACGTTGCGCCTCCAGGTATTTATGTTCTGCCTCGAAATATTTTAGCCTACTGTCAAATTCAGCCTCAATCGTATCAATAGCCCTAGAGAGCTGATCACGAGGGGTTGCATAATGAGTATTTGGGAAAATGTGAACCTGTTCAGGTTTTTCAAGGACTTCAGCAGTGAGCGGGTCAATAATTTTAACGGATTCTAGGTTGTCGAAATCGAACTCAAAACGATAGGCCACTTCGCCAGAGGCGGGAAAGAGATCAATAGTATCCCCTTTAACCCGAAAATTACCACGTTCGAAGGCGAGGTCATTTCGGTGATACTGCATGGCAATGAGGTAGATAATAAAATTAGTTTGGTTGAGAGAACCTGCACTTTGCGTGGCGGTATTAACAAGTGATGGCGAATGGAGACGACCGAGAGAAGCCTTAGCAAGCTCACTAAGTTCCATGATTTGCCAAGTACCCTGTTTTTTAATCAAAGGAAGTGACATTTCAACGTAGTGATCTGGCGAACCAATACCATAAATACAAGAAACCGAAGCCACAATAATAGTATCGGACCGAGTAAGCAGAGCGACGGTGGCAGCATGACGCAACCGGTCAATCTCGTCGTTAATAGCCGAATCCTTTTCGATATAAGTGTCAGTACTAGCAATGTAGGCTTCAGGCTGGTAGTAGTCAAAATAAGAAACAAAATAATGTACCTCGTTTTTTGGAAAGAATTCTCTAAATTCAGAGTAGAGCTGAGCCGCTAGAGTCTTGTTGTGCGCCAAAATCAAAGTTGGCTTTTGAAGATTCTGGATAATATTTGCCATAGTGAAGGTTTTACCAGAACCGGTCACGCCAAGCAGAGTCTGTTCGCGAATGCCTTTCTTAAGACCATCAGTAAGCTGCCGAATTGCAGTCGGCTGGTCACCCGTGGGGGCATATTTACTCTGTAACTCAAATGAGGGCATGGTTTTATTATACCACTAGTTACAGTTCGATTCTGATTCCGAGAACACCGTAATGACGCTGTTTTTCTGCTGGATAAAATTCATTAAGGACGTTTAATAGTTCAGTTTTAGACATTGAAGCATCTGACAAAAGTTCGATAGGAAAATCTTGGAATAGAGATGCGAAATCACGATAATGCAATAAGCCAGTTATTTTGGTTGAAAGTGATTCCCCTTCGGAGTTAGTAAAAACTAGCGTATCGCCGAGCTGAAGCTGCCTACGTTTTTCATCATTAAGTCGAAGCTCAATACGTTTGGTGCCACTCTTAATATAATTAAAATAGCGAGTTTGAAGATTCATATAGTGAGTTGTCATGTATATATTATAATTTAAATTTCCTATTTAAAATAAAAGACCCAGGGGTTTTACCCTGGGCATGAAAATTAGTCAAAGACAAGAGTTTGGTTTACGCACTTGACCTCGATGAGGTGCACGTCACTACTCAAGCTTTCTTCAACTTTTCTAAAGTCCGCCTCCTTTCCGATAGTAACCACCGACTGGGTATCAGCCAAAGTGTTTTGACACTCAGATTTTATGAATTCCTCATCATCAGCAAGTCGCCCCGCTAATGAAAGATCATAATAACCTGGCTGGCCCACTGGTTTATCCTGTTCCTGAAAGGTTTCAAGATTAGTAATAAACCATGCAAGCTTTTTTGGCTTTCTAGCTTCGAAGCCAGCCTGAGCAAATCCTTCTGGATAATACTCGTCTGAGCCGTATTTGTCAGCTGAGGCGATTAAGTCACCGTTGCTAAGGATAACCTTAACGGCTTCTTTATCCTCCCTGAGAGACTCAAAGACATTCACTTCAATTGGCTTCATTTGCCAATTGAATTTTGCATCTACACTCTCGTGCCAGGCCCAGTGTCCATAGGTGCACGCCTCGCATCCAGAAGGACTAGTGTCATCCTGTTCCCAAAGACTGAGAACTGAGCCGTCATCAAAGAATACATTATATCTTCGAGATGCATAGCTCTTGCCTTTTTTATTGTGGCCATAGATTTGTTTCTCTACTAAATCAATAACCATGCCTAACATTTTCTTCTTCATATTAACTCCTTCTGCGGCTTTATACCGCCAAAAAATTTGCAGAAGAAGCTTTTTCTTCTGCGACTGATTATTTCTACTAGGAAAAGTTTATTAGTAGAGATAATCCGTCACAGAAGTAAAGAAGAACAGAGACTAGACTTTTGTAAGGTACTTATTTGTATAGCTTTCAAATTATAACATAATTTTCTATTTATGCAACTTATTTAGACCGAATAGTTAAGATATCTTTTAACTTCTCTATACGTCTACTTAATCCGCTTTATCAGCTCCATAATAGCATTTTCTTGATAGACTGGTTCTTTTCTACTATTTCTATAACTATGGTCCGCATCTACAATTTCAACTACTTCAGCTAAATCACCGACCATCTTTCTAACTTCAACTGGAGACGCAAAACGATCATTTGTACCCTGAATAACTAACTTTAAGTTATTCAAAATAGCTCTTTGATTAACTTCTCCTGGGATATATCCAAGAATTGAAAGTTCTATTTGACTATCCGGATATTGTTCAAGATAGTAACTAGCAATAATGCCGCCGAGCGATTTTGCAACAATTCTAATTTTATAAAATCCTTCAAGATGAGCAAAATCAACAACTTGTTTGAGTGCATCTACCTCTTCTTTTAATTTTGGTCCACTCGAAGACTCTTCTCCTCTCTCATAGTACGGAAAATTAAAACATAGGACACTATTTTTAGTGGCTGCAATGGCATCAAATATAGACGAAATGAAGTCAGTCTCCACCCCAAATGCCCCTCCACCGTGTAGAATTATATAAACTGTTTTGGTCCCATTTTTTCTATAATATTTATACGTAAGTCCTTGCATATCTATCCAAATAGTATCATATATTGAATATAAATACTTCTACTCTTGAAAAATACCTTGAGTAAGCGTACCATCTATTTTAAAGTAGGAGTAGAAAATGATAAGAGAAATGAATATCAAGAATCGAGAAAGCATAGATAAGATGCAGTTCGAACTTCAGAAATATTTTTCAGAAATCGATCAAACACACGAATCACTACCCTATAAAGATATGGATGACGCACATCGCTATATGCAGAAAATGCTAGATGACGTCAAGAATATGAACGGTAAGGTTTTCGTTTCAGAGAAAAACGGCCAAGTTATTGGTTTTATTCAGGGCGTGATAATTGAACATAAAAAGGGTGATGACGAGATCTATGATTTGTCGCATAAGCCATCCAAGGATGGCTGGATCGGTTTATTATTCGTGAAACCAGAATTCAGAGAATCTGGCATAGGACAAGAATTATTAGACAGAATGAAAGATTATTTCATAGCCCAGGGGTGTACCAGTATCAGGCTATTGGTTTTATCAGACAACATTAATGCTATAGACTTTTACAGAAAAAGTGGATTTATGGCCCACGACTTAGAAATGATAATGAAGATATAAGCAAGGTATAAATCAACAACAAGAAAATAGGGCCCCTTTCAGATGAAAGAGACCCTATAAAGCATCTATCAAACAACACTTGAATTCAAAAATTCCAGTATGGTGCCCGAGACTGGACTCGAACCAGCACGCACGAGGCATATGCTCCTAAGGCATACGTGTATACCAATTTCACCACTCGGGCCTGTGTTAATTATAACACAATCTTAGGAATTTTGGAGAGCTAATTTTGCTTTGATTTCGCGATTCTTGAAGAAAAGATAACTAGCAACGCCAATAAGGAGGGCAGTAGGAAGAAGGTCTTCAGGACCAGTGGTAGGAAGATCAGTAGCTGAAGTATTTGAGGTATTAGTTTGCTGACTTACAGGATATTGTGCAGCAGGAGAAGTGGTACTTGCACCCGGCTTATTTGAGGCAGTACTGGTACTAGTAGAACTATTCGTATTACCAGCAGTCTTACCATTGTTCGAGCTAGACTGTTCCGTAGTTTTATTGTCAGTAGTTTTATTATCTGCGGTATTCTTCTCATCTTTCTGAGCGGTTGTGTTTTGTTCTGAGCTAGCTTGCTGTTTCTTCTCTACGCTTTTAATAGCTGAAGTAATCAGCCATGCACCAAAAATGAAAATGATGATTGCAGCAATAATAGTGATGATGATAATTTTGATACGCTGTGGGCGGTTAGCGTCTTGATTTCGCATAATAATTCTCCACAATCTTCGACACCACCTCGAGATTTTTTACAATTTATTGATTTATATTATACGATATTTAGAGATTATTGTAAAGAGGGACTAGGCTTCGTGGGGACGAAAAATTGTAATACGCGAACCAGCGTAGGCTTTGGTCGAAAGCAACTCTGCGTCAATAGCATGAGGGTCAAAATCGGAGGGATGAGATAAAACGAAGTATTCCCTGGCGGTTTTAGCAAGACGATCAAGAACAGACAATGGCAGGTCGTGAAAATACTCATAAGGCGGATCTGCGATAACGATATCAAATGGACTATCGAAGTCAATTTTTTCCGCTTTTGTATTATAAATGCGTACCTTCTCAAAGACACCAAGAACAATGGCGTTCTGCTTTAAGATTTCGGCAGCTTTTTTATCAGCCTCAATAAAGGTAACGTGTGAAGCGCCGCGGGAAAGAGCCTCAAGTCCAAGCGCACCAGTGCCTGCAAAGACGTCGAGAATGATCTTGTCTTTAATTTTATCGCTTAACGAATTAAAAAGGGCTAATTTCTCGCGAGAACCCATCGGATGTGTGACGCCATTTTGCGGAGCCTTAAGTTCGCGGCCACGGAAGAGTCCGGAAGTGATCTTAACATTAGTAAATTTCCCCTGGTGGAAGATTTCGCGTGCACTTTTCATGTTTTTATTTTACCACAAAGCTATTTGGCAGGATCGGTCAATTCAGGAATGGAGGACGCCCAACAGAGAGCGATCGCACGTGCAATCTCAGGTAAAAGAATATTTTTGGTTTCAAAGGCTAAATCTGTATTCCAACCTTGTTCAAGAAACCTAGTATACATATTAAGAGAAGCAACGCGTTCAAGAGATTGATAAAAAGCCTGTTTTAGGTCGACATTTTTTAATTCTTTTTTGTCTAGCTTAGGCGTGACAACTCTCTCAGGGAGCGCAGTCATAGTAATAGCAACACCATATTCAAAGGCGACATGCTTACTCATATAACCATTGGCCCCCCAATAAAGCCAGTTGTTACGTAAGGTCTCCAAGGAATTACGACCACGCATGATTCCCTTGATTGGAATACCAAAAATTTTAATAAATTCTTTTTCAGTCATCAACTCACCCTGCGCCTCAGTGAGCGGAAAGTGATGGGCCGGAGTTAAGCCGTCAGTAATGGCATGTGCCATCCAACCGGCTTCAAAGGCAGCGCGAATCTTATTATCTGTAGCGAGTGCTTTTCTTAAATTATACTGGTGGTCTAGAATCATTTGAATGAGTTTACCGTCGTCTTGGCCAGGGATTATAAAGTGCATTGGTTCATCAACGCCAGGGCTTTTTCTTTTTAAACCGTCTGGACCACCCATGCCTTCAAAAAGCAGGATTTCCTTGATATCGGGAAAATAGACACGCGGCGGTAGGCTTTTTTGTAATATTTTACGAGCAATCTTGTCGAGCTTTTGATGCGTGCCGACAATATTACCTGATCTTTTACTATTGTTAAGAGCAAGAGTTGAATACATAATAACTTTCTGATGTAAAACTAATTTAGAGTAGTCAGCTGCTGATATTTCTGGATAGACTGACTAAGCTCTTTGTATTTTAGCATATTTTGCGGATCGGAAGCAAAATTAAGTGCTTGAGCTCTTGCAGCTTTAATCATTTCGGTGTCAGCAAGACTAGCAATACGCAAATCCAATTCGCCGTGCTGCATTGCCCCGTAAACCTCACCTGGGCCACGCAGTTTAAGATCAACTTCGGCTAAATAAAAACCATTATTGGACTTTTCTAATTCCCTTAGACGAGTAGTGGGAGGGTTATCACCGGTGGTAATCAAAAAACACTGGCTGGCCTTCTGCCCACGACCAACACGTCCCCTTAACTGATGAGCCTGAGCCAAACCAAAGCGATCAGCGTTCATGATAACGATTTGCGTGGCATTAGGGACGTCAACACCGACCTCAACAACAGTGGTGGAGACTAAAATATCGATCCGATGTTCTTTAAAATCGTTCATAACCTGGTCTTTTTCCTGTGGTTTCATCTTGCCATGCAAAATGGCGAGTTTATATCCAGGAAAAATCTTAGCTAAGCGTTTTATTTCTTCCTTAACCGTGTGTTGATCCTTTTCCAGTGGTTCATCTTCATCCTGCTCGATAAGTCGGCAGATCCAGTAAACTTGTTCGCCGGCTTCTAAGTGCTGCTTGATTTCTGGATACAGAAGCTCACGAGTATTGGTTTCGCTAATAATTTTTGTAATGATCGGCTGCCTGCCTTTTGGCATTTGCTGAATGAGAGAGACGTCTAAGTCGCCAAAAATAGTAAGCTGCAACGAGCGAGGGATTGGAGTTGCGGTCATTGCAAGAAAATGTGGGGCAGTGATTCTTTGCCCATCAGCAGTGTTTGGGTGAGAGTTTAGGGCAACTTTTTCTAAGAGCTTTTGGCGTTGAGCTACGCCAAAGCGGTGTTGCTCATCAATGATACAGAGCGCGAGACGAGAAAATTGGGTGTCGTCGGTTAAAATAGCGTGCGTGCCTACAATTAAGTCAATCTCACCATCTTTGATTTGTTGTTTTAGTGGATCTTTCTGCTTAGTAGCACCAATAAGCAGAGCTGTACGGATACCGAAGGGGGTAAGTAGACGCTCAAGATTCTCGGCATGTTGGGAGGCCAAAATGGCGGTTGGGGCCAGTATTGCCACCTGCGCGCCCTGTTTAATAGCCTGGAAGACTGCAAGGGCGGCGACGATCGTTTTACCCGAACCAACATCACCTTGCAGAAGGCGATTCATCGGTGTTGTTTTGGTGAGATCTTGAAGAATTTCCCACGCAGCGCTTTTCTGAGCGTCGGTGAGAGTAAAGGGGAGCGAAGAAAGGAATTGCTTAGTGAGATTTAGGTTAAAGGCTAGGGGCTCCGCCCTTAACTTCTGATTCTCCTGTCGATTAAGCTGACTAGCAAGAATTAGCTCAAATAGTTCTTCGTAGCCCAAATATTGCTTAGCCTGCTCTACGTCTTCAGGTTGTTTGGGGAAATGAATTTTTGTCAGTGCTTGACGGCGAGCACCCTGAAAAAGATAACTCGGCGCATGTTCAAGAGGAAGTAAATCTGGAATTTGAGGTAAAAGAGGTTGAAGTTTTTCAAAAAGCTTTTTAAACCATGCGGAATTAAAGCTGCCTTTAGCTGCATAAATCGGTTGAAATCCTTCAATTTTCTGCTCTATTTCGTCGGCAGTCACGACAGATGGAGCGGTGATTTGATAGCGATTATATTTAAAATCATATTGGCCGGTGAAATAATAGGTGGTACTTTCGTCAAAGTTTTTAATGCGGTAGGGTTGATTATACCAAACAACGCGTACCGCCCCAGTTTGATCATAAATCTCACCCTGAGTAATGACAAAATTGCGACGTCTGGTATGAAGATTACGGAGATTACGAATTTTTCCACGCAAAATCACACGGCCGGGTTTAATATCGGCAATATTGGTTTGAGACTGATAATCTTCATAACTGCGTGGAAAATAATAGAGTAGGTCTTTAATAGTGCGAAAACCTCGTTTTTGGAGCGCTTCGGCTGTTTTAGGACCAACCCCTTTTATCTCTTCCAAACCTGCTGATAAAATCATTAGGATAATTATAGCATGTGAAGATATATGAGAATTATGAATGAGAAGGGCGTTGATGAGACTCGCGCCACTCTTTAATTTTGCCGTGATGACCAGATAGTAGGACTTCTGGAACTTTCATACCGCGAAAATCCGCTGGCTTCGTATATTGCGGATATTCAATAGTGTTTCCTTCGGAAAAGCTTTCAATAATAGCGGAACTTTCTCCACCTAAAACACCTGGGAGGAGCCGAACGATACTATCAATTATAATAAGGGCTGGCAATTCCCCGCCCGTTAGAACAAAATGACCGAGACTAACCTGATAGTCAACCAATGTCAGGATACGCTCATCATAACCTTCATAATGTGGGCAAAGAATAATGAAGTGATTTTCTTCCTGTGATTCTATTTTTTCAGCAAATTGACGGATGAGTGATTGGCGCCAAATTTGACCAGCTGGGGTGGGAAGAATGACTTTTGCATTGGGGTCATCTTGTTTGATTTTTTCAATAGCAGCGAATACTGGCTCACAGCGGAGCAACATACCATCACCCCCACCATAAGGGGTGTCGTCAACTGATTTATGTGGGCCAAGACCAAAATCTCGGAGATCAACAAAAGAAAATTCGGCAATATTGTTTTTAGCAGCCTTCCACATCATTGAGGTCGACAAATAGGGTGCTAAGGCGTCCTGGAAGAGCGTAATAATTGTGAATTTAACTTTTGCCATTTCATTAATTATATCACAGTATGAATTATGCTTTTTTGACTGATTTTTCTCACATTTTATCCCTAAAATCTTGACAGTTTATGGGATTTTGGATATAGTAAGCATAAGCTGATACGCTTCACGGGGTTCCGCTTCAAAAATAGTGGAGTGTGGAGATTTCATTAAAAACAAAAAGCGAATTAAAACAAAACAATGTGCCCCAGGGTGGGCGCGCATCAGTGAGAAAAGTACTCCTTCGGGAGTATTTTTTTGCAATGAACCACAAGATAGCCTATGGGAACAACAAAAGAAAGCTACCAATTACCAGAGTCCACCTGGAAGTAGGAGTCCAATAATTCCCCAGAACATGAAATAGATTATTAGACCAATGACAATATTTAGCATACGGGTCTTAATCTTAACGATAACCGCAGGCTCGTTTTTGGAGGTAATATACTGATAACCACAGAAGATGAAGCCACCTGTGGCGGCAATCCCAACACCAAAAGTGAAAATATTAAGGATCATGCCAAGAATTTCAAAGATAGCCTCTTCGCTGTTTTCAATGCAGTCCTTGCCCTTGATTTTAATGATGGCCAACTTGATGCATTTTTCGTCCGAAGAACTGGAGGAGCCAGAAGCGCCGCCTGAAGAACCAGAAGAGGAGCCGCCCGAAGAACTGGAGCCGGAAGAAGAACTACCAGAAGAGCTTGAACCAGAAGAAGAGCTGCCTGAAGAACCAGAGCTAGAAGAAGAGGCTTTTTTATCTGTATAGCTGGCGGAAGGAGACGCATTCGAAGCGCCGGATACGGATGAAGTATCAAAGGTTGGAGTACTACCAGTCGAACTACCGTCTGCCTCCTCATAGATCATGCCTGTTGCGTCAGTTTTTTGCCCATTGGGTGTGATGCCGTTTTTAAGAAGTTGCCCAGTACCATCTTCCGTATAATAATATGTTTTGCCCCCTCGCTTAACTTCACCGGTCATTAATTCACCGTCCCCCTCAAAACAATAAATAGTGCCATTAATGGTGCGACATCCCTCACTTACAGGCTGACCATTAACGTAATAAAACCAAGAGCGCCCCTCTTGAACCCAGCCAGATTGCCCCTTGTTGCCTGAGTACTCAGCACCAACACCGGATTCATCAGATTCATTAGATTCGTCATCCGTATTCTGCTTATTCTGTTTATTCTGTTTATTCTGTTTATTCTGTTTATTTTGCTTCTTTGCCGCTTTTGAATTCCGTTTTATAACAGTCGCCGCAAAATAGTCTCCCCCTTTAGCTTCAGCTATTGGCGAAACCAAAGAGAGCGTGAGGACGGATAAGAAAAGCGCAATAAAACTTGCAAAGAATACAGTTGTAAAACGGTTTTTCATACCTAAAGTATAGCATAAACTTTTTAATGGGAATATGTTATGCTTACTTTATGAATGATTATGAGAGCGCTTTTATACAAGATGTAAGGAATCAGGTTACACAGGAGACGCAGGCTGCTGCCTCAAAAAAACCGAAGAATAAGAAGGTCCTAGTAATAGTGGTCGTGATTTCTGTTCTCACAGTTGCGCTAGTCTCAGTTTTTATATGGTCAGTCTTTTTTAAACAATCCAGTCTGATCTGTAATTCTGACAAGGGTGACATTACAATTTACTATAATCACAGTAAAATTACCGATTATAAATCCAATGGAATGGAGCTTAATATTGAAGAACAAAATAAATTATTCACCAAACTGGGTAGCGAGGAATATATTAAACAATTTAAGTCTTGGCACAAGAAAACTTCTGGGGTCGATTGTAAATAAGATAAAAAAACACGGACCATTCAGTTCGTGTTTTTAGTTTGTCAACGTTTTAGATTTTTGATGTTTTTCAATTAATACTGTTCAACCAAAGTGAAGGTCTTGCCAGAGATTTCGATTAAAGAATCCGGACCAGCGCCCTGATTGGTCAGTTCGGCTCGAATGCCAAGCTTCTTCATAATGTCACGTAAACGGTTGACTGAGGCATAATTAGAGAGATCGGTGCGTCGTGCAAACTTTTCAATTTTTTCCCCAGTCACGTGATAGACACCATTATCGTCCAGGGTAACAGACCAAGCGTTACGGAGTTCCTGAGTACTCAGAGAAATGACCGGTAAACCTGCTTGGCTATTTTGCATTTCAGAATGATTTTCTCCTAGATTAATTTCAGTAGTTTGAGATAAAGCTTGAGCCTCTCTGGCTGCTGCCTGCTCTTTAGATTTTTTAATTTCCTGCCACAAGAGGCGAAGTAAATCATCAACGCCTTGATGAGAGGTAGCAGAAATAGAGAGGATGGTTGCACTAGGATTATGCTGTCTAATAGACTGAATCTGCATTTCAATAATATCCTGATCCACACCCTCACATTTTGTGAGAGCAACAATTTCAGGACGGTTCTTTAAATCTGAATATTTATCGAGCTCACGGCGAATAATGTGATAGGCTTCACCGGCGTCGTTGTTATAAACGTCTATAAGATGCAGAAGAACTGCAGTACGATCTACATGACGCAAAAAATCGTGACCTAGACCCTTGCCCTCCGCAGCACCTTCTATGAGGCCTGGAATATCTGCAATAAGGATATCGTGACGGTCTATCGTAGCAACACCAAGATTTGGAGTTAGAGTGGTGAATGGATAATCTGCAATTTCTGGCTTAGCATTACTTACGACTGACAAAAAGGTTGATTTACCGGCGTTTGGAAGACCAACTAAACCCACATCTGCAAGTAGACGTAATTCCAACTCAGCCTCAAATTCATCGCCTGGCTCACCAACCTCGGCAATGACTGGAGTTTGCCGTACACTTGACTTAAAGTGAGCATTACCAAAACCACCGTCACCGCCTTTAGCAATTACGGCCTTTTCACCGTCATGAGTAAGATCAGCAATAACCTGCCCATCGCGCTTAACAACAGTTCCGATAGGTACCTCAACTAAAAGGTCCTTTCCAGAACGACCTGCGCTACGAGTACCTGATCCATTGCCACCATTTTCTGCAGTTAAAATTGGGTTAAAACGAAAATCAATTAAGGTGTTAGTATCTTTATCGGCTACAAAGATAATGGAGCCACCTTTACCACCATTACCACCGTCAGGACCGCCCTTATTAATATAAATTTCGTGGCGAAAAGATACGGCACCATCACCACCTTTGCCGGCTTTTAGACTAACTTTTGCAGTATCACAAAACATATTACTCTTATTTTACCATTTTAGCGACTATGAATAAAGAGGTAGCCGGACCAGACACTTTGAGGGACGGTTTTGCGACCAACATGGCCCCAGCCAGCGATGCCATTCATATCGGAAATAGTAATAGTTCCATCATCATTTACGGAGTCCACAATACCGACGTGACCATAATAACCAGAGTCAGTTTGGAAAACGTCACCGGCTTGCGGGTTGGTACCACGGCTAGACGGGAAGCTGGAAATTAGAGCATTGTCCCAAGTATTAGCATTACCAAGGCCACCTGGAAGAACATAACCACCACCCAGCTCATAACGACGTTGCCAGGCATACCAAGTACACCAACCCCATGGCATCTGGTTGGCAGAAGTCCAATAGGTACGATAATAGACAGACTGTGTATAGCTTTGCGATTGAGAGTTGGTTATGCGAGGAGCAACATAATCTGGGCGCTCGGTTTCTGGAAGATTACCATCTGGAAGAAGAATTGAGGTACCTACTGCAAGACTTTGGTTCAACTCAAGGTTATTTGCGGCGATAATCTCATCACTTTTTGCTCCATATTTACCAGCAATTGATTCAACGGTATCGCCACTTTTAATCTTATAGACGAAACCAGCACGAGATGGGAGATAAATTACCTCACCCACTTTTGGTTCATATGTATTCTTGAAGTTATTGGACCAGCGGACCATAGTTTCAGTAACACCACAAGCGGCATATTTTCCAGTAATCGAGGCAATTGTGTCACCCTCAACAACAGTGTAAGCAATTGCACCAACTTTGAGACAGCTAGTAGCTAGAGGCGCAATTGGTTTCTCCATTTTTTCAGTAGAAACCTGACCGGAATCACGAAGAGTAGTGAGGGAGTTATAGTTAACATTAACAACTTCTGATGAAGCTAAGCTAAGATTACTGGCAAGTTCGGAGACGACATAAAATTCGGAAAGCTGGTCAGTAGAGACAGCATAGTCTTTTTTCGAGATCGATTGAAGATTTAGATTATTTATCGATTCGTCTATATGTTTATTCTTTGAGCCATAGTTAATAAGTCCCATGGTTGCTAGAAAAACGAAGAGATATGGAATAATCTTCAATTTACTTTTTAATTTATTGCGTTTATTCTGTTTTTTCGTTGTCATAACTTGCCGATATTTCCACCTAGAGTCCTACGTTACAGAGTTTTTGACAAAAGTCACGTTTTTTCTGCTCGTGCTCAGTATCGGTTACACTATAATACATCTTTCCATCGTCTCCTGTCAAGAAATAATACATAGATTTCATATTTTCATCTGGTTCAGCAACGGCTAAAAGTGCTGAAATAGATGGACTACAGATAGGACCTGGAGGCAGACCTGTATGCTTTCTGGTATTGTATAGACTGTCGGTTTCAAGGACGACAAGATTATTATTAGGATCGTTTTTATTGCGACCAGGGTTAACCAGGTCGGCCGCATAAGTGGCAGTCACGTCTGAACCTAGGCTCCAGCCACGACGTAGACGATTCTGGAAGACCATTGAAACCCCCGGCATATCCTCGGTATGGGCTTCTTTTTGAATAATTGAGGCAAGGATAATCCCCTCCCTTAAGGTAAGCCCACGCTTCTCAAACTTCTCTTCTAGTTTATTTAGATTAGCAATATTATTTAGTTGATCAATCATGGTTTTAAAAATATGCTCTACCGTTTCACCTTGATAGAATTGATAAGTTTCTCCATATAGATAACCTTCGAGTGCGACGTTCTGCGGCTGCAATTGGTTTTCTAAACGTCCTTCAGAGCTATATAGGCCTTTTAAGATTGGACTATCGTATTGTTTGGCCAAGGCAGCATCGATTTGAGTGTCTTGATAACCGAGTTTGATTAATTTCTGACGAATGTCAGTGATTGTCTCGCCAGGCAGGACAGTGAGATTAAAAACATTATTAGAAACTGCACCCTGCTCAAGTAGATCTGCAATTTGCGGCATGGACATGTTAGTACGTAGGTGATAGATGCCGGATTTAATCTTTGAAGACTTTTGATTCAGTTTTAAATAAAACTTGAAGATTTCGCTTGAACGGATCAAATTCTGTGTTTTTAGGCGCGCAGAAATTTCGTTAATCGTTTCATTGGTCTTGATTTCAAAAGTTTGATAACGGCAATCTGCATCCTTCTCTTCTTCAGTCCCAACGGCTGCTTCGGCTGGAGAATTATAGAGGCAGTTGAGATTTTTTATGGGCAACAATTGTTGCTGGTACCAGTGATACGCCCCGCCTACACCTATTCCTCCTATCACAAAAAGAATAAATAAACTAATTACTACTTTTTTAATAAAGGAATTCTTTTTTTTAGGCATTTTTTCATCTTGTTCCTGGGATTTTAAGTTTGTTTGTTCGCCTTCAATAACTCCTGCTGAAGTAAATTCAACTGGTGCGAGCGTTTGCTGGTTGTTAAGAGCAGACTGCAGGCGCTCTACAAAGTCCTGCAAAATAATGGCAGCAGACTCGGCATCAATTTCGCCTTTCTGATAATTATTTTTTCGACTTTTTAGGCGGTTTTCAGCCTCAACAGAGGTGAGAGACTCATCTTGAAAATAAATCTTTAAGCCAGGAATTGTGGCTGCAATACGTTCAGTAAAAGACTTTACAAAGTCTGACTGCGCCGTTTGATTACCGTCATTACTGCGCGGCATGCCAATAACGAGAACATTTGAGTTATGAAAACTTAGCTTGCGCTGAATTTCCGAGATTTCTTGACCGTTCACATTAATGTAGCCGTCAGGAATAGCAATTTTAGTCGTTGTGTCAACACGGGCAACGCCAATACGTACTGTACCAACATCCAGTCCAATTATTTTCATCTCACCACCTTAGTTTTCTTCAATTGTAATATTTACGCTAACTTTATTAATATCTTCCGGAATACTACGCACCCATGGGAAGGACGTATCAACCTTAACTTCACTAACGCCATTGATGGACTTAATTAAGGTAGTAACTTCGCCAATTTTCTTGCCAAGGGATTTATCAAGAACAGTCTTCTCCGTTACCTCTGGGCCAGTTTTGACAATGGCTTTAAGTTTAGCGGAAGTCGCATTATTTTCTTGGAAACGTTCAATGAATAATGAACCGATTTCATAAATTTTCTGGTCTTCCCCAAGGCGACTACTGACAAGAGTGCGGATATATTCTTCAATTGCTGACTTATCAAGGACATTTACTTTATAAGTAATTTTTGCAAGCAGCTTAGCTTTTCCTTCCGCAGCGACTTCTCCGATGGCAGGGCTAGAAGTAGCATCGCCAAGAGTCTTTTTATAGCTTGCCTCTATCTTCAGCTCGGTTTCCTTAACCTTGGCAAATAATTCTTCTTTACCGTCGTCAATTTGATTGGCCTGATTCTTAGCCTTTTCAACGTCACTTGCGGTAACGATTTTAACAATTTTATCGGTACCACCGGTAAAGGCACTGGAATTAAAGGCGTCAACTTTTTCAACTGAAGACTGCCAACCAGAAGCAACTGGGTCGATATTGAATCTAGTACCCCCCTCAAAGGCAATTACATCAACGGTCTTACGAATCTGACAGGTATTAGTGGTACGCACGGTACAGCTAGTAGTAGAACCGTCCCAACTAAAATCAGTACTGACAATAGTGAGGTAATTAAGGTTTCCCTTCGCAAAGGCGCTGCCAATTGGCACCGAAATACGGTCAGGATTACTTGGAGAAGCAGTTGAGGTGGAAAAACTGAAATTCGCAGTGAGGGTCAACTTACCACTGGCTTTTTCGCCATCGTTGCGTTCACCGGTGGCTTCAAATTCAATGGAGCTTTCTTTTTCAAGGGTTTCCGATTCAAGCAGAATTTTACCTTCTTTATTAACAGCTTGGTCGGCTGCAGCAACTAGCGTAATATTCTCGGAGAAATTATCTGGTGTGGTTTTAATCTTCACCATAATTTTAGCGGCTGGTGCAAGGACGAAGGCCCAGACGCTACCAATAATTAGAACAATGAACAGGGCGGCGCCTAAAATGATCCATTTTCTAAGAGACTCAAAAGTCGGAATCTTTTTGACGGATTTTTCGTTACTTTCCTCTGTGTCTTGCTCAAGTTCATTGGAATCTAGATTCTCTACTAGGTTTGACTTCGATTTGTTCGCTAAAGTCAAATTATCTTTTGTAGTGTCTTTTGGTTCAGCTTTTTTGACTGATTGAGACTCAGTGGTTTTTGAAGCCTGGGGGACACCTTGCTCAGACTCTTCTACGTCATCGAGGTCACTGATGTCCTGATTCTTTAAGCTCGATTTATTAGAAATTGGAGCATCTTTATATTCGCTTGGCAAAACTGGCCTAGATTGAAGGTTTTTGGAAAAAGGTAGACCAGATACAGCTGCTAATTTCATTAATACTGGATCAAGCGTAACGATGACGACGGCTTTATCAAGATTTTTTGCTGTTTTTGCGATTAATTTTAGATTAATAGCACTACGCAGAACGCTGAGTTTTTTTGGCGGAACGAGAGCGACCACTTTTTGTTTTGACGACTTAAGATGATTGATAATATCAGTAATATCATCCTCTGGCTCTATATAGTAGATGTCCTTATTCATGCTCCGATTTTATCACATTACATAGTTTTTATGTTAAAATTTAGGCAATGAGTATTTTTAACTTGATTAAGAAAAAGGAGCCAATTGACAACGGACAGGCGCCACAAAATCCGGCTACAGCGCAGTCGGCTAATCTTGCTAATTTAGTATTAAATTCGATCGACGAAGGCGTAATGATTGTTCATTCTTCTGGAATTGTTGTGTTAGTTAATCCAGCTGCGATGAGACTGCTTGGGACGAGTGATCCAAATATGGTCGAAAATCTACAACTTGCTTCAATTCTTAATCTTGAAAACTCTGAAGGTACGAAGATTGAAGATGATGTTAATCCCGTACTCAGAGCTGTAATGAACGGAGAAAATTTTGAGACTCGCGATCTAATATTGGTGAGTGTTCAGGAACAAAGAAGGCCAGTAGCAATCTCTGTAGTTTGTACTACCACTGGCCAAAATGAGCGAATTATCACGCTGCGTGACATCGCGCGAGAACTAGAGGAAGAAGGCGAGCAGGCGGACTTTATCTCGACAGCGTCGCATGAAATGCGTACGCCAGTTGCTTCGATTGAGGGATATTTGGGGTTAGCTTTAAATCCTAAAACTGCAACAATCGATGAGCGTGCTAGAAAATACCTTGAGGAAGCCCACGCATCGTCGAAACACTTAGGTCGATTATTCAAGGACTTACTCGATGTTACAAAATTGGATGATAAGAAAATCCGAGTACAGCTCACCCCTGTTGAGATGGCCTCAACGGTGCGATCGATTGCGAATGGTCAAGTGCCAATGATGAGTGAAAAAGGTATTCATTACACCTTTGGCGCCAATGCGGCAAGATCAGATAATACAACTAGGGTAGTTAATCAGGAAGTTTACGCAAGTGTTGACATTGATTTTCTACGTGAGGCTGTAAATAATTTGGTGGAAAATGCAATTAAATATACGGCCTCTGGTGGAGGTATTTGGGTGAATGTACGCGGGGATGATGACCGTGTTTTAATTAATGTGACCGATACTGGAATTGGGATTTCTCCAGATGATCTTAAGCATGTTTTTCAGAAATTTTATCGTGCAGATAATTCACAAACTCGCACTGTGGGCGGAACTGGTCTTGGGTTGTATTTGGTTAAGCAGAGAGTTGAGGCAATGGGGGGCAAGGTTTGGGCGGAGAGTTCGTTTGGTGAAGGCTCCACTTTTTACCTTTCATTCCCTCGCATTACAGCTGAAGAATATCAACGTCGAAAACAGATTGCCTCTAATATCGAGGCAATGAGCCAGAACACACAAACGCTTCCTACTCAACCAACGATGCAGGCTTCACAACCGGCTGATTCTCAACCAATGATGCAGCCGATGACGCAACCTACGGCTATACAGCCACCTATACAACAAACTTCACAACCTATGATCACACAATCACCTGCACAACAAACCTCTCAGCCTACGGCTACACAATTACCCACACAACAACCCCCACAACCTTCAATGCAGGAAGCTACTCCGGTACAGCCATCACAGCCAGTAGCACCCCTGGTATTACAATCAGTTGTGCAGCCGACTGTAGAGCAGCCAGCAATGACGCAGTTCTCACAACCAGCTACACAGCAGTCGCCCGCCATACAACAACCGGTTACACAACAGCCGTCTGCCATACAACAACCGGCTTTGTCACAACCAGTACAGCCACCACAGCAAAACATGCAGCCTTTACAACCTCTGCATCAGCCTTTACAGCCGGCAGCAATGCAGCCATTAAATAGCCCGCAACCTACAAGCAATAATCAACAATTACCAAATAATAATTAAAGGATAGATATGGCAAAAATATTACTTGTCGAAGACGATCAAAGCTTAAGAGAAATCTATGGAATTCGCTTGACGGCGGAAGGCTATGAAATTGTGCCAGCTGGAGATGGCGAGGAGGCATTAGCCGTTGCGGTACGTGAAAGACCAGATTTGATTATTTCAGACGTTATGATGCCAAAGATTTCAGGATTTGATATGCTAGACATTCTGCGTTCGACTCCTGAAACAAAGGATATTAAGGTGATTATGATGACCGCACTTTCTTCAGATGACCAAAGAGAACGTGGCGAGAGCTTAGGAGCTGACCGCTTTTTGGTTAAATCTCAGGTTGGCATCGAGGATGTAGTAAATGCAGTGCATGAAGTCTTGGATCAAAATACTGGAGTGGGGACATCTAACACAATGAATACTGAGTCGGGTTTTAACCAACCTATGGAAGGTAGTGGAGTATTCCAGGTTCAACAACAGGTGGAACAATATACGATTCCCCAGAATCAGCCACAAGCAGAACAATATGCTGTTTCACAGAATCAGCCACAGGTAATACAGCAACAGATGACACAACCAACCGCGACTCAACAGATTACACCTGATTTTTCTAATCAACCAGTTTACGAACAGCCAAATACAATTTTTACACAACAATCGACTTCTCAAGGTCCGTCTTTTAACCAAGTTCAAACTCCAGTACCCCAGAACACACAAGCCCCTAACCCACAAAATGACGCCTACTCAATTAATTCAGTCACGGATGAAAGTGGAATGAATATTAAAGATCAGATGGACCAAATTTTGGGTGGAATGGGGTCTATATAAATATCACATATATGATATATTTACGATATGCGTTTAAATAAATTTTTAGCAGAACGACTGGGGATTTCACGAAGAGATGCCGATAATCTGATTAATTCTGGACGAGTTAAGGTTGATGAGAGAATCGCCGAGCTTGGAATGCAAGTTCTCGAGGCGCAGGACATCTTAGTGGATAATAAAAAGGTGGATTTTTCTCATCAATATACTTATTTGATGCTAAATAAGCCACGTGGTTATGTTTCTTCAAGAAGACAACAAGGTAGTACCCCCACTCTTTACGAATTATTGCCAGAGAAGTGGCAAACTTTAAAGACAGTTGGACGACTCGATAAAGATAGTTCTGGCTTAATACTCTTAACCGATGACGGTAACTTTGCGTTTGAGATGACGCATCCAAAATTCTTCAAAATTAAGACCTATATTGTGGAGCTTGATCACGAAATAGCTCCGTTACATCAGCAGATGATCTCTGACATCGGTATAACATTGCCGGATGGAGTAAGTAAGTTATTTTTAACCAAACTTCCGGATGAGAATGGTCAAATAACTGGAAAAAATCTTCAGGTTGAGATGAGTGAAGGTAGAAATCGCCAAATTCGTCGTACCTTTGCGGCACTTGGTTATGAAGTTACGGCGCTTCACCGTATTGAATTTGGCAAATATCAACTCGGTGATTTGAAGCCTGGCCAATACCTGGAAGTTAAAAAATGATGGTCAAAAAAATAGACCCCGTTAGGGGTCTATTTGATTACTCTTCAGAACTGTCTTCGAGGGCAGAAAGGAGAGAGTCCTCAGCGTTGCCGCGCTTTTTCTTCTTTGGAGTCTCTGCAAGTTCGATATCAAGCTCAATGCCAGTTAGCTTAGAAGCAAGACGTACGTTTTGCCCCTGGCGACCAATGGCTACTGACTGCTGATCTTCTGAGACATAGACTTTGGCACGTTTATCTTCTAGCTCGACCTTAATAATTTCAGCTGGACTGAGTGCTTCACGAATATATTCAGACATATTATCACTCCAGTTGACAATATCAATTTTTTCACGATCACCAATTTCATTCATCACGGCCTGAACACGGACGCCACGACCACCTACGAAGGTACCAACAGGGTCTACGCCAGGGACGGATGAAGAAACTGCAATCTTGGTACGACGGCCCGGCTCACGGGCAATGGCATGAATTTCAACAGTGCCATTTTCAATTTCGGGAACTTCCTGTACGAAAAGCTGCTTAATGAATTCAGATGAACCACGAGAAACCAGTAAGTCAGCGCCACGTTCATTACGCTCAATAGCCTTAATGAGGACTTTAATACGTGAACCTACTTTATAATATTCACCCTCGATCTGATCTTGTTTTAGCATTAAACCAGTAGCCTTACCAAGATCCACGCGAACAAGGCGTGGTTCGACGCGGGAGATTGTACCATTAATAAGAGTATTAACTTTATCTTCATAAGCAGTAAGAATGGCGTCATGCTCCGCTTCGCGAAGACGTTGAACGATGACTTGTTTGGCAGTCATAGAAGCAACACGGCCAAAGGTGGTAACTTTATGTGCTTCTTCAACAATTTCGCCAATTTCCTTACCACCAGCAAGGTCGGCTGGGATTTCGGTGGCTGGATTATATGCTAGGCCATCTTCAATGACTTCCTTAGCAACATATACTTCAGCTTCACCATTATCAAGATTAAGGACAGCGCGAACATTCATATCCTTATCACCTTCTTCTTTGCGCCAAGCGGCAGCAATAGCGGTTTCAATAATATTTAAGACTACCTCCTCCGGCAAGCCTTTTTCCTCTGAGATGACTTTGACCATTGAGGACATTTGTTTGAGATCTAATCCCTCCATTTAATCCTTTCTATTTTCATATAAAATTTATCTATCGAGCTTGAGTCTAAAATATCCGACCTTTCGGCCGGATAGAATATTCAAGTATGTTTTTATTATAACAAACTTCACTCAGAATAGCAAACAGAAAATATTATGCTTGTGGTATAATAAGATTAACTAAATAAAGAGAGTTATGCAAGGTACTAAACAAGAGACAACAACAGCGCATAAAATTAAGCCCGAGAATATTTTGTTGGCCCTTGATATTGGTACAGAATTTGTGAAGGCTGTGATTGCCGAAAAAACTAGCGACGACAATCTAAATATTATTGGCGTGGCTAAAGAGCATCAGAGTATGGGAAATATGTATGCAGGGGCAATTGCCGATATTCAAGCAGTGGTTTCAACTTGTGAAAAAGCCTTGTCTCGTGCCGAGGAAATGGCTGGCGTAGTCTCAAGGACCTGCGTGGTGGGGATTGCTGGGGAGTTGATTAAAGGTAATACCAGAACTGTGAGATATAAGCGCAAAGATAGTAATAAGCCAATTTCTGATAATGAAATGCAGCAGATTATTCAAAAGGTTCAGGATAAGGCTGGCGAGCAGGCGAGACAAGAAATTGCGCTTGAGACCGATAATCCTGAGGTTGAGGTTCGACTAATCAATTCTGCGATTGTTTCCCTGTCAATTGACGGATATAAGGTTTCAAATCCAATTGGTTTTAAGGGGTCTGATTTAATGATTCAGTTTTATACAGCATTTGCGCCGCTTGTACATATTTCGGCGATTGAAAAGGTCTGTGCGGAGCTTAATTTGGATCTCTTAGCTGTCGCAGTAGAACCTTTTGCAGTATGTCGTGCCTGTCTCGGGAATGAACTAGACTCAAATTTTTCGGCAATTGTGATGGACATTGGTGGTGGAACCACTGATATTGCAGTAGTTGATGATGGTGGTGTCGAAGGAACAAAAATGTTTGGAATTGGTGGCCGCAGCTTTACCCATCAAATTGCTACGAAGACTGGCCTTGATTATGATACTGCAGAGGCTATAAAACTACAGATTGGGGGAGTTTCGCTAGATCAATTAACTTTGAGACACCGTGAAGAAACTGTAGCTGAAGCAGAACACAGGAATGAAATTCAGACAATCCTATCTACGCCTGAACGATCTAGAAAAATTAACAAGGCAATTGCGGATAATATTGAAGTGTGGCTAGGTGGCGTTACGGTGGCATTAGAGGATTTCCCCCTGGTAGAAGCACTACCGACTAAAATTTTACTCTGTGGTGGGGGAGCTGGATTATCCGCACTACAGGAAGAGCTTGCGACGAGTGATTGGTATACTGATTTACCTTTTTCAAGGCGACCACTCGTACATCTACTTGATGACGTTGATATTCCCGGGATAGAGAATTCCACAGAAGAAAACCTTGACTACTCATTCATTACGGCTTTTGGCTTGCTTAGAGTCGCTATTGATACTTTGGCGGGAACAGATGAACCTACTGGATTAAGGGCTAAATTAGCAAAACTATTACAGAACTAGTATTATTTATAAAATATTGATTTTATAAATAATACTTTCCCTAAATCTTATTTTTTTAATATCTTTCCGAAGACAATATAACCAATTGTCCAAAAAATTACACCAAAGAGAAGAAATATACAAAAAACTTCTAGATATATATCAACTATTTAGATAACCCTAGCTTATATATAAATTTAAAAACAGAAAACCACCCGTTAGGGTGGTTATTCCGTATAATTTGGCACCTTGCTACCTTCCCGCTGTTGCAGTATTCTCGCCGCCGCTGAGCTTGACTTCTGTGTTCGGAATGGGAACAGGTATTTCCTCAGTGCTATGGGCACCAATTGCGCTTTTTGAATACTCAATGAGCGTTGATTGATGTCCATCAGGTGTATGAAATTAAATAAACTTGCGGTGTTCTATCGAGCACCGATTACTAGTTAAGTCTATCAAACTACCTGTGTCTACCAATGTAAACGCTGATAGTTTGAACATAAAAAGGCGATGGATCTATTAGTACGCTTCGACTCCATACCTTGCGGTACTTCCATCTTGCGCCTATCAACCAGATCTTCTTTCTGGGATCTCATAGGGAATTCTAATCTTGGAGTGGGCTTCGCGCTTAATATGCTTTCAGCGCTTATCTCTTCCGGATATAGCTACTCGGCAATGCAACAGGTGGTCACAACCGATACACTAGAGATCCGTCCACCCCGGTCCTCTCGTACTAAGGGCAGATCTCCTCAAAATTCCTAACGATCATGCCGGATATAAACCGAACTGTCTCACGACGTTCTGAACCCAGCTCGCGTACCACTTTAACCGGCGAACAGC
>QWCT01000286.1_pt1 | contig 34200 bp, 36 predicted proteins | sample 1972681 | NCBI WGS metagenome assembly QWCT01 (sample SAMN09866701, study PRJNA288562) | Human oral metagenome isolate pre3_saliva, whole genome shotgun sequencing... | isolation source: mouth | host: Homo sapiens | place: USA: California | reverse complement strand
AAGCACAACTTCTTTTTTTAATTCAAAAGAGTATTTAGCCATAAAAATACCGACCTCCAATCGTTAGATTTTTCGTCTAACTTTTGGGGGTCGGTACAACCGCTCCTCCCTTTTATACTTATCAAGTATCGCTCCTGTAGCATGCGGTATCTCGTTTTTGATTCATAATAAATATCGCGTGCAGAGCGTACATTTCCCATTTGCAAGAATTCATGTGCAACGCCTGAGTGACCTATGTATTGAATATAAGATAAATACGATACGTTCTAAGCATCGGATCGACTGAAGCCGTTTTTCATCTTACAGCTCACTTCATAAAGAACCTTATCCAGCACGGCTTCCGTCTCTTCCTTTACCATCTTTGCAATCTCTTCATTACAGTCTTCCAAGAGCTTTATGACAGCGGCATTCTTCGGAAGCTTCTTTTCCAATTTTTCTTCCAAACTCTTCATCAAGGTATAGCCCTTTGTCGGAACCTTTCCCTGATAGCGCTCAATATGCATCTTACATTCGCTAAATTGTGCATCGGCAAGAGCTGCAATGATTCTATTTGCCCAGTAAAAGCTTTCCGAAGTAACGGTCTTCGTGGTATTTGCAAAGTATTCCGGCGTCTTATTCACATTTGCATAGAAAGGAACAAAGGCATTGAAGGTGTTGGAACCGAAGCATACCCATTCAATGGCGGCATATTCCTTCGGAACATCCGGACGGATCTGAACAAGACTCAGGAAATTGTTACGACTGATTCCAATAGGGCGATATTTTCCGCGATTCTTCTCATCCCCGTATTTTCCGTAGCAATCGTATGGTGTTCCTTGGAAATGCGAGGAGAGAATATACTTTACATCCTCCGGCGTAATCTTGATTTCCGGGCAAAGGCACCAGGGAAGATCATCATCCTCCGGCTTTAACTCTGCATTTTCTCCATCAAAGCTGAACGTATTTTTATTGAAATACCTTGCCATATACCAAGCTCTCGGGGTGTTATAAATATGATCCCCGTCAGAGTGTGTACCAAAGCACTCCCTCGGATTAATCCAATCTCCCTCCGTCTTTTCGATTTCATCCGAAAAACGAAGGTCCAGATGGTTCCTGGCAATAAAGTCCTTTAAATCCTTGGAGCAGATATATTCATCTTGCGCACCAAAAGCATCTTCAAAATCAAAATAATCAATTCCAAGCTGATTCGGCATCATAACATAAGCATTGTCCGGCACTCGTCTTGCAATAAAATGATGTCCTCCAATGGTTTCCAGCCACCAGATTTCCTTCTCATCCGAAAAAGCAATGCCGTTCATCTCATATGTACCGTACTGCTCTAATAGCTCTCCAAGCCGAAGCACGCCTTCTCTTGCAGAATGAATATAGGGAAGAACGAGGCTGACCATGTCTTCTTCTCCGATTCCTCCGATCTGCTCCGGCCTTCCGTTCTCCGCCTTCTTATACACTACAAGAGGATCTCCGGAAAGGACACGTTCGTTGCAGGCAATGGTTTCCGTTGCCGTCATGGATACATTTTCACTATTCACTCCTGCCGCACCCCAGATTCCTTCGTCCTCATAGACTGCATTGGGCATACAGGTATAACGAAGAGGATTGTTCGGAAGCGGAATCTTCACATGGGAAAGGACGGAAACATACTCCTTTCCTTGGTCCTTTACCTCCACTACTATAAACTTCTTAGGGCTGAAAGAGCCGGAGCCGGAGTCTTCATTTCTGGCAATCATGGTTGAACCGTCGAAGCTTGCCTCTCGCCCTACTAAAATCGTTGTACAAGACATACTTTCCATCCTTTCTGTGGTTTCCAATTTCATAAAAAATTGGAAATAAAATACGCTCACGTTTTTAGTATACTCCGTGCGCAATTCCATTTCCATAAAAAAGACGGTCTTTATAAGGGCTATAAATCTTTTCAGCTTTTTACTTCCAATGCAGTCTGTGCAATTCTCCTGCCTTTTTCAGGCTGTTAAAATCCTGCTGCCGTAAGGCTTCGTAGAGAATAATGGCCACAGAATTCGAGAGGTTTAGAGAACGAGCTTCCTCCAGCATGGGAATGCGAATACAATGCTCTTCATTTTCCACCAGAATCTCCTCCGGAATACCGGCGGATTCTTTTCCGAACATGATGTAGTCCTCTTCGGAAAAAGAAACTTCCGTATAGCTTCTTTTCGCTTTCGTGGTAGCGAACCAGATTTTAGGATTGGAAGGAGACTTGAGGCCGGAACATATACCGGGCTCATCTTTTCCCTGCTTATTTTGGACAGCTTCGTGGAAAGAATCGGAATTCCCATGCTTATTTTCTTCTTCTATACTCCGCAAAAAATCCTCATAGGAGAGGTACTCCTTCAGCTGCAACAGGGGCCAGTAGTCCATACCGGCCTTTTTGATATTTTTGTCATTTAAGATAAAGCCGTAGGGCTTAATCAGATGAAGCTTCGTATTTGTCGCAACGCAGGTGCGTCCAATAGCCCCTGTGTTAAAGGGGATTTCCGGTTCATGCAATACAATATTCATTATCTTTATCTAACCTCTTCGGTTCATGCAATACAATATTCATTATCTTTATCTAACCTCTTTATTCCACTTTCTTCCGCTTTGCAAGCTTTTCCCGTACCTTTTTCGCAATACTTTCCGCGGCGAGATGCCCTATCGCTTGGTATTTCACGGTATCATATTCATTGCCGCTGTGTTTTGCCTTTATAGAGTCACTTCTACACCAGTAAGGGCAGTGTGCACGAGAATCGGAGTCCTGCAGCCTTGCCAGATCGTCCTCATCTAAACTTGCCAGACAGCCCGCCTCATCTTCATCCTCATCATAGGAATAATTTCTGCAGTCCTCACAATCTTCCATAACTCCGCTCCTTTATGCTTTTCCGTTACATCACATTCTTAGTTCATTCTATATCTTCCGTTTAACGGCTGTTTCCGTATCAGCGTTTCCGCTCCGAAGGTGCTCTCCATGTTTCGGGATCCCCCTTTACCGAAGGGCAAAGATCATTTAAATAGCAAAGCTCACACTTCGGCTTTTGAGAAGTGCAAAGGGTACGCCCCAGAGCAATAATATGCGTATTCCAGCGAATCCAGAACTCCTCCGGAAGCACTTCCATAAGCTGAAATTCCGTCTTCGTCGGATCGGAAGAATCGGCAAGGCCGAGACGGTTGGAAATGCGCTTTACATGGGTATCTACGACAATAGAGGGAATATCAAAAATATTTCCCAAAATCAAATTCCCCGTCTTTCGTCCTACACCGGGAAGGGCGGTAAGAGTATCAATATCCTTTGGAACCTCTCCCCCGTGCTCTTCCACTAAGGCTGCAGCACAGGCCTTGATGTTTTTCGCTTTGTTATGGTAGAAGCCGGTGGAATGAATATCCTCTTCCAGTTCTTGTAAGTCACAGGAAGCGAAATCCTCCAAGCTTTTATATTTCTTAAAGAGCTTTTCCGTCACCATGTTGACTCTGGCATCGGTGCACTGTGCCGATAAAATAGTGGCAAAAAGCAGCTGCCAGGCATTTTTCGCCTCTAAAAAAATCATGGGATGATCTCCGTAATGCGCGTCCAATCGAGCCATAATTTCCCGTACGCGAGCTTCTCGTTTTTTCTTACTTTCTCTTGGAATAAACATTTTTCTACTTTCTCTAAACGAATATTTTAGCGTTATGATGAAACCGCCGGTCCGTCGACCGGAGTCCTCATCGAGGACTTTTCCTATAAAGCAATAGAAATATTTCTGCCTGTTGCCTGATACTGATAATAGCGTACCCCTGCAGCATCGAGCATTCTTTTTGAAGCGCGTACAGAAGGCGTATCCGCATATTTATCCTCACGGAAAACCAATGTTTTAATGCCCGCCTGAATGATAGCCTTTGCACATTCATTACAGGGGAAGAGGGTGACATAGATTTTTGCTCCTTCTAAAGAACCGCCTCTATAGTTCAAAATGGCATTTAACTCCGCATGGGTAACATAAACATATTTTGCATTATACGGGTCATGATCAACCTCTATTCTGGTCCATGGAAAAATATCATCGGAACAGCCCTTAGGGAAGCCGTTATAGCCCATGGAGAGAATTTTGTTGTCGGAAGAAACAATACAGGCACCTACTTGGGTGGACGGGTCCTTGGAACGACGAGCGGAAAGCTCGGCTATCCCCATAAAATACTCGTCCCAAGAGATATAATCACTTCTTTTTTCATTTTCACTCATTTTATTTCCTCACTTTTTATGGAAAACTGCTCCGTTCTTCATGCATAAAGCATATTTTCCTCTTAGCAATGACAGCTTATTTTTAATAAGCCTTGCAAAAATACAAAATCTCATTCTAAAGTAAGGCTAATCATAGCAAAATCACAGAAAAATGAAAAGAGATTCTCCAAATATCCACTTTTCGCTTTAGCAAGAAAAGCTTTGTAAGAAGATATCCATAAAAGACTTAAGTTTTAATTCTTTTATGTCGATACAGTATTCATAAAGCTAGAAATCAATACAGAATCTCTTAGAGGAAATCTTACCCAAGGAGGGGGAATTCATGAAAAAACGATGGACGCAGTCCGGAAAGCTTCGATTTTACTCAATCGGAGTCATTATTATGTTGCTTCTTACTGCAATCGCTACCATTTTCAGCGCCGTAACAATGAGGGAAGAAAAAAATACCTCCAAAAAAAGATTTGCTCTTGTTTTAGCAGCGAGGCAATTCTCTACTGCCAGTGTGGATTTAACAAGGCACGCCAGATCTTATGCATCAACCCTGGATACCCGTTTTTTAGATAAATATAATAATGAAATCAATACCTATAAGAATCGTGAAAAGGCAAGAGCAGTCATGAATCAGTATGGCTTGAATCCGGTAGAAGAGACGGCAATGCATACCATGGAAATCACTTCAGCACACCTTGCAGACTTAGAAGCGCAGGCCTTTGACTATGCAGCAAAAAAAGATTCCAAAAGCGCAAGCGAACTCCTCTATAATGCTGATTATATGCAGGGCGAAGCGGAAGTGCAAAAGCAGTATGCCGTTTTCTATAACAGCATTACGGAAAGAACCGATCGAATCATGAGGGAGGCAGAGAGTTTTTCCACCTTAGTGACAACCATCAGTATTGCGCTTTTAATTCCTTCTATTATCCTTGTTTTCCTCATGATGCTTTTCGTAAGAAGAGAACTGATGAAGCCGCTTGTGGTCATTAAGGACAGTATGCTGCGCCTTTCGGAAGGCCGTCTTTTCGATACCCATATTAATCTCCCTGTAGACAACACCGAAGTCGGAAGTACAGTCGGCGCCATAAAAGAAATGACACACCGTCTAAAGAAAATCATCGGAGATATGCATTCTCTCCTTTTTGCCATGGCAGACGGAAACTTCCGCATTAAAAGCAGTTGCAGAGAAATGTATGTAGGAGACTATCAAAGCATATTTGAATCCCTGGTACAGATACATCACAAATTAAAGGACACTTTGTCAGAGGTGGAAAAGACCTCCGAGTATGTCAACGACTCTGCGAAGGAAGTCTCCAGAGGAAGCGAAACCCTAGCCAAAAGTTCCACGGAGCAGGCAAGTTCAATTGAAGAGCTTTCCGCCAATATTTCCGATGTTTCCGATAAGATTAAAACCAATGCGGAAAATGCAAGCTTGGCAACCGAGCTTTCGGATGCTACGGAAGCAATGCTGAAGGACAGCAGTGATCAAATGAATGCTCTGAGCAGTTCCATGAACGAAATCAACGGAACCGCTCAGCAGATAAGCAGTATCATCCAAACCATTGATGATATTGCCTTCCAAACCAATATCCTCGCTCTGAATGCCGCAGTAGAAGCTGCCCGTGCAGGAGAGTTTGGAAGAGGCTTTGCCGTAGTTGCAGACGAAGTACGTAATCTTGCGGGAAAATCCGCAGAAGCCGCTAAAAATACGACAGCACTGATTGAAAATACAGTTCGTTCTATACAAGATGGTACAAAAATGGCGGATCAAGCAGCATCGTCCTTGGAAAAGCTGGTAAAGAGTTCCCGTCAGATGAATACAAAGATTACGGAGATTGCAGAATATTCCAACAGACAGTCTGAAACTGTAAGCGGAATAGAACAGGGAGTAGAAATGATTTCTTCCATTGTGCAGAACAATTCTGCCTCTGCAGAGGAATTGTCCGCAACAAGCGAAAGACTCTTTGACCAGGTACAGAACATGGAAGAGATTCTTAAGCATTTCACACTTTAGTTTTGTGCATCAGATGTTTCTTTTTTTCATTTTTCATTCCTTGCCCCCCTTCTCCTGCTCTTAGAGAAGGGGGGATTTTTTTGCGAAAAACAAAAAAGTCGTTGACAAGGTCAATGGGGGTATAGTAATATATCGTTCGTGCCTTGAAAATTAAACAAAGTACAAATGCGGGTGTAGTTCAATGGTAGAATGTCAGCCTTCCAAGCTGAACACGTGGGTTCGATTCCCATCACCCGCTTTTTTGCCCAGATAGCTCAGTCGGTAGAGCAGAGGACTGAAAATCCTCGTGTCACTGGTTCGATTCCGGTTCTGGGCACTGTGCGCGAGTGGTAGAGTGGTACTATGTCTCCTTGCCAAGGAGAAGGTCGCGGGTTCGATTCCCGTCTCGCGCTTGCTACCACCAATAGTGTTGGAAGTTACAAAAAAAGGGGCTTTGGAGAGGTCCTTTTTTTGTGCTTCTAGTTCGGGTTGAATAGTACATTTAAAATGTTCTATTCAACTTAGATAGCAATGAATCCTTTTCTTCCAGGTCAAATATGTATTTATAGGTTGTCTCTACATTTCGATGTCCTAGTAAGGATTGTATTGTTTTAACATTAAAGCCATAGTAGTTAAGCTTTGATGCGTAGGTTCTACGTAGTGCATGGGATGATTTTAAAGGACTGATACCTCGTATTTTTTGGTATTTATATAGCCTGTGATTTAGCATAGATGTGGTTATTAATTTACCATCCTGATAAAAAATATATTCTGATTTTTCCGATAGCTCCTTAATTACATCTAATACTTCCTGCGCTTTTTCCGGAATAGGAATAATTCTATCGCTTGAATCTTCCTGTCCACTACGTGCAGTTTTAGTGTATTCAACCACTTTATAGCAATGATTACCATGAGCATCAATACTCTTTTCGTATTGCCGTTGGATATGAATTTTATTATCGCAAATATCACTCCATTTAATAGCAAGTAGTTCTCCAACACGTAATCCCATAAATAAATTGAATTGAATAGCAAGTGGGACAAAGCTCCCAGAATCTTTAAAATCTTTCTTGCACTCCTCTAATATAATAAATTCTTCATGTAAAAGAAAGACTTTTTTTCTTGCATTATTTCTTTTTTTAGCAAGAGTTCTGCTAGTTAATTTTATTTTATCTATGATATTTTCTGAAACATATTCATGAACGAGAGCTAAGTGAAAAACTCCTCTTAGAATGCTGCGTATATTGCTCCATTCTTGGGTTGTAAGCTTTGGAAAGTCTTTTATTAATGAATTAGCCCAGTCTTCAATAATGGAGAGACTAATATCTTTTAACTCATATTCTATCCATTTTGAGTGTGCAATATATTTTTCATATCGTTGTTTGTGCCGGAGGATAGTAACGTCTTTTAGATTAGTTTTTTTGAGAGATTCTATCCACTCAGCATAACAATATTTAAATGTATGAATCATTTATTCTCTCCCTATAGATAATTCATTATATATATTATATATAATATTGCTTACATTGTAAATATATTATATATATTTTATTTTAGATTTTATACTAAGTATATGATAGATAGATGAATATTGCTACTTTAATATATATTCAATCATATTCACAAATTGTTCACAAAAATATCTATTAAAAACAAATTAAAAAGCACTCTAAAATGGCTTTTATTAAGACTTCGGCAAGTTTATTATTTTGTTCGCTTATGTTCTTAGAATTATGGTAGAATTCTACAATAGATAAGTTTGTATACATTTATATTATTATTCGAAAGGATACAGACTATGGAAGAGCTGAATAGTACACTAAATGCTACAGAATCAACTCTAGAATCATTAAATCGGATTCTCACCGCCATACTAGAAAGACTTATTCTAGAATCAAAAAAAAAGCAAGATAAAAGTATTTTAAATAGACTTAAAACCTATGCCGAGCATGGCGGTAGGATATATTCGATTCCGATAAATCGCAAGTCGCAAGAATTATTTGAGAATTCTTTAAATACTGAACGTGTACTTGCTTACAAATGCGAATCGGTTGAGGATCCAGAGAAATATCAGTACCTTGTAAGAGATTGTGATGTTACTAAAATGTTGCCATACGTCAAAGAATCAATGTCTTTAGCACATGGCAATACTAATCAAAAAAATAAGTTAAGTGATCATAAATATGTTGCTGATAAAAAACTCGATGATGTTTTAGCTAAAGCAGAAGTAAAACTTTCTGCGAAAGAAAAAGATAGGGCTTTAAGAAAAGCAAGAAATAATGATGCAAGAGGTAGAAAATATGAACGATAAATTCTCTTTAGATATGGTAAGTATTCGGCTTATAACGGATAAAAAGCTTTACTCTGATACTGCACTTACTTCTCCTGAAAAAGCAGTGAGTCTTATCGGCCAAGAAATTGCATCATTTGATCGTGAAGCAGTTGCTATAATTAACTGCTCTACCGCTCTTAAACCTATTAACGCTCATATTGTTTCGATAGGAAGTATTAATGAGTCTATTGTATCTCCGAGAGAAGTATTTAAGGCGGCTATTTTATCTAATGCTGCAGCATTTTTGATTATGCATAACCATCCATCCGGTGTTTTAAAACCATCAATGCAAGACTATATAATGACTGGAAATTTACTCTATGCCGGTGAACTAATGAGTACTCACTTGGTAGACCACATTATAGTTGGGTATAATAATGGAAAACTTGATTTTCATTCATTTAAAGAAAATGACGAATTCAACATTGCTGAAGATGCTTTCAAACGATCTAGCCGTTTTACTAAATTTTTGAGTGAGCCTTCTCAAGACAATATCGTTAAAGCATCTAAGAATCTTTCTGAGGTACTTTCTAAGTATAAAAGTAAAGAACCACATCAAGCTTTTGGGAAAAAAGAATATATATAATATATTTACAATATAAAAAATATAGTATATTATATATATAACACATTGGGTATATTCAAAAGAAAGGAGCTTAATATGGGAAAGGATTTACAAGATTATCCAAAGAATGAAAATGGTGAAACCCTTATGACAAAAAATGAGTTAGTAGAATACATTAATAGCAAGCCGGTGGATGAAGATATATATTTAAACATTTCTTTTTCTGATGAGAAGCAAACTTTTGATCAGGAATTCACACAAGAAGAAATAAGTAAGATATATAAATAGTTTTATCTAATTGAATTGGACGAATAGACTCAGTACTAGGCTGAGTCTATTTTTATATTATAAGGAGGAAATAATGGCTAAGCTTAAAGAAAAAGAAGAACAAAAAAACGCTCTTGAGAAAGTAAATATGAATATCAGGTATATTGACAGCTTACAAAAAGGATTATGTAACCCCGTTATAAATATTGAGGTAGATAAAAAGATAAAGAGCCTGGCATTAGAAGAAACTATGAGAACATTTGTTATTAAGAGCTTTATCAAATCATTGAAAAAAGATGTTAAAAGACTGTGTAAAAAATTCTCATTTGAGCTTGAGGAGAAGGATCTTAAAATTTTAAATTGTGATTCTTCAAAAGAGCAGCCTATTGAAGTTGAAAGCCGGGGTGAAGGAAATACAGAAGAAGCTTAATACTGTATATATAATATTAAAGAACAATGTAATATATTAAATATATGATAAATAGGAGAATGTAAAAGAGAATATGAATTGCCTGCATGGAAGATCTACAAATATGTTACTGGGTGAAAATTTATCAATAACATATAACACTAATCCTTATAACAAAAAAAATATTCCTGCAAATGGATTGGGGTGGCTACATACATTAGTTATCGGTGGAACCGGAACGGGAAAATCCAGATATTATGTAAAGCCTAATATATACTCATTACCGACTGATCCGGTAACAGGAAAAGCGATATCTATGGTAATTACTGATCCCAAAGGAGAGCTGCTCAATGACTGTGGAACATTTCTAAAAGAACATGGATATGAAGTTCGAGTATTTAATCTTTTTGAAATGAATAAAAGTGATTGTTATAACCCGTTTGCATATATCAGAACTCAGCAAGATATATCAGTTCTTGTTGGAGCAATTGTTGAAAATATGACAAATGGCAAAGATCAAGGAGATCATTGGTCTACAACAGCTACATATGTATTAACTTCTATATGCTCCTATGTGTACTATGAAATAGATTATAGCGAAGCCAATCTTTCTTCTGTTGTATCGCTTCTTGAAACTTGGTCACCTACAAATGATAAATCATCTGTATATGATGCAATAATGGAAGATTTGGAAGAAGAAAAAGGATCTGATCATCCGGCTCTTATGTATTATCATAAAATAACAGCACGGGGAGAAGAACTTGGATCAATCTTATCTACTGCATCAAAATGTTTGGGCGTATTTGCGCAAAGATCTATTCGAATCATGACAAATACAGATAGTATGGAGCTTGATAAAATTGGTGATCGTCCGTCTGCGCTTTTTGTAATAACTCCTCCTGATACGAAGGTATTTAACTTTCTTGTATCTTTAATGTATTCTCAGCTTTTTACTGTACTAACAAGCAAGGCCAATAAGGAATACAAAGATTTCGGGCAGACTTTACCACATAAGGTTTGGATGATTTTTGATGAATTTGCTAACTCGGGAAAGATACCAGAGTTTGATGTAAAAATCACTTTACTACGAAGTGTAGGAATATTTTGTTCCATCATTGTCCAGGCTCCATCACAAATTGAAGCGCTGTACGAAAAAACAGCAGGAACAATAATGTCAAACTGTTCTATTACCCTTTTTTTAGGTTCTTCAGGTAATACTAGCAAGGATGATAGTGCTGCGAACTTTATATCTAAAAATTTAGATTATAAAACAATAAGAACAGAATCATATTCTATATCGTACCATAAAGGCGATAACACACCACAAATTAATACTTCCGTACAAGCACAAAAAAGAGAATTAATGACACCTTCGGAAGTAAAAAGAATGAAAAGTGATGAATGCATTATTTTACTAGGTGGACAATTTCCGATTCTGACAAAAAAGCGACAGCAACTTGAGTCTTGCATGAATTACGATATAGCAAAAGAAATTAAGGACTCTCACCCTTCTTTTGAAAGACACACAAAAGATACATATCGCCTGGGGCGTTCATATTCTGAAGGAATTAGGAAAATACAAGATAAAGCCCGGGCTGAAGAATTAGCCTTTAAAGAAGAATTTGAAAAGATTGATGAGATGGAAAGAGTGGATAGTAAAAATGCTGCGCAGCTAAGAAATTCAGTGGTTCCACTAGAAAAGACTCCAAATCTTAAAGGAGTTGGAGGAATTGTACTGCAGGAAGAAATTTATAAGGAGGAGGAATTAGAACCAGTATGGTAAAGAAGAAGAAAATTAGCATATGGACTATTTCATATTTGATTATTCTTTTGTTAATGTCACAGTGGTTTGCATCGCATCTTTCATTATGGGAAAGAAGTATAGGTAGCTTTGATATCTTACAATTATCTTCTGTAGTTAATTACTTTGGCATTGTTCCATTTATACCAAAAATATTTTTCAATATTTTTGCTTTAGAAAAAACATCTTATTTGGTTGTTTATTCTTGTTTTTTTATCTATCAAGTCCTATCCAGCTTAAAGGTAGAAAGACCAAAAGGAGACAAAGCTACAAAAGGTATAGAATACGGATCAAATCACTTTATGTCTAAAGTTGAAATAGCGGAGTATAAAAAAGAAAGAATGACGAAGGACTTTCCCTATAGCAGGGATTGCCGGATAGATGCATTTTAAAAGAGAGGAAAAACAAATGAAAATAGTTAATGTAGCAAAGAAGATTAAAAGAGACATTGTTAGTAAAATTGAGAGATTTGTATTGATATTTTCCATAATTGGATTTAACCTATGTACAATAGTCTATGCAGAAGATAATAATGAAATCATCAAAGGAACTATTACTGACATATTTAATGTTATACAGGTCGGATTTTTCATATCTGCACTTATTACTGGATTGATGGCAGGAAAAAGCTATAGCGATTCTCAAACAAATGACGATCCCGGTGCGAATAAAGCTTTTAGAGGACTGCTTACATCTGCTTTGGTTCTTCTGGCTTTAGCTATTGGTGTGGCTGTATTTAGGGATAGAATCATCAAAATTATAATCAAGGAATAAAACATCAGGAGGTATTTATGATTACCTTAGCCATATATTTTGTAATATACCTAATTGTTGTATTAATTCCATATTTTTTTCTTTCTGATGTATTTAAGGGTTTATTTGGAATAGAATTTCCACAACCATCAATGGGACTATTGTTTCTGAGCTTTTTGTTTTTTCCTATCATTATAAAGCTATTAAAAATTTCATTCAAAATTTTAGTAGCTGCTATTACTTTTCTTCTTGCTGGCTTTATTTCAATTTTAACTTTTCCACTTAAAGAAGATAATGTAAAATCAAATGAAAAATTGGAGATTAAAGAAAATGAAATGCCCATTGAAATTAGAGATTCCGTTCTAGAATAAATTGATTAAGACTTTTTCTTGTTAAATGATAAAGATAGATTCTGCTTGGAAGCAGAGTCTATTTTTATTTTCAAAAAAGGAGGGTTATGCTAAGAATTTTAGAAAATCTTTGTGTGTCATATAAAGACGAAATAAAAGGGCTGTATACCAATAAGCAGCTTAGTCTTCATAAACATAGAACTTTTAAATCATCATTGATTTTAGCAGTTATAGTAAGTGTGTTAATTTTATTTGGAGTTCATGCTATGACTTATGCTGCGGAAGATGATGCTAATTTTTTTGTTACTAGAGATGAGACAGAGGAAAGTATTATTAAACCGGTAGAAAATGATTCTACAGAGAAAGATGAACTTACAGGTGCAGAAAAATTTATTCAGAATACTATGCTAGGGACTATTCTTTCTACCGAGGAAGAAGATGCATTTATGGCTCCGGCTACTCTTCTAAAAAATTCATACGGCTACTTGAATTATGCCATGACAGGGGATGGTGGAGATACCACTATGGATGGTGCAGCTGATTTTGAAGGCCTTACCAATTTAGATTTTTATAAATACATCCAAGGGTTTTCTCTAATTCTTATGTTTACCCTGTTTTTTTATGAGCAATCAGAAGAGTATATTGGCAATTTTGGAGACGTTTCTGTAGAAAAAATAATTCGGCCGTATTTAAAGTTGATTCTGGCCGTGTTTTTTATATTTAATATTCAAAAACTTCTTTCGGGATTTTTACTTTTATCCAAAGTGTTATGTGAGAGCATTTCTTTAAGTCTATCTTCAGGGCAAATTACTATAGTTGATCAATTAAAAGACCAGTTGACAAAAGAAATGGGATTTAATAGGGGAAAAGGTCTTTTGAGTAATGTTAAAAATATTATACCATTTTTATCGGCAATAATTATGCTAGCTGGACCATATATAGTAGCTCAAATTACAAATGTAGGAATGTTTTTTGTGGCTTTCCGGAGACTCTTGGAGCTTGCTTGTCTAACTCTCTTTGCTCCTTTTGCTTTTTTTGATATCTACAAAGGAGCTAATTCACAAGCTATTCGCTTTCTAAGAGGTTATTTAGGGATATGTTTTCAGGCAGCTGCGATAATGGCAGTTTTAGCAGTTTCTTCCATAGCTTGTGGAGTTGTTTTTCAGCAATATTTTGGATCAATTGATACAAAGGGTGCTGTAGATGTATCAAAAGTAGCTTGGACAATGGTGGCAATTAAACTTGCTCAATTAACTACCGTGGGAGGAACAGCGCAAATAACAAGAAAAATATTTGGAGGGGACTAAGCATTATGAATTTTGATATGAAAGATTTTGAGGAGCTTAAGCAAGATATAAACTTAACGAGGGATCAACTTGAGGACTTGAACAACTTGAGAAAAAACGTGCGTGAATTGCAGAGAATTCGTGATGAGGCTTCAAAAGATATTGCAGATATATATTCGCATTTATTAGACGAAGGCCTTTATACCGGGGAAGTCCTAACCGAGATTCAATGCTTTTTTCAAAACTTGGGAAAATCGAATTTAGCCGAAAATGATTCTAACGTGGAGGATAAATTAAATGGCAAACAATAGCTTTGAATATGGAGTTCAAAACATTAAATATGATGGCCAGAGGACTTCTATTCCTAAAGAAATTAACAACGTCAAAGATAAATTGGTAGGGAATTTCTCCATTAGAGAATGTTTTTTTATAGTAACTGCCATAGTTGTTTTTTATATTACTTTCAAGCTTTTTTCAGGTATTTCGTGCTTAAGGGAATATAGTTTAATCATATCTGCAATATTATCCCTTATTCCAATTGGCATAGGATTTTATAAGGTTAATGGATTTACTATGTCAGAATTGTTTTTATTTATTAACGTGAATCTCAGGTTAAGTAGCCCTAGTCGTTATCCTACTATGAGAAATGAATATGAAAAGCTGGAGGCTATTCACTTTTCTAAGCAAAAGAAATTTAAAGAGAAGTGGAGATTTCACAGAAAGAAATTGAGATTTACTAAAGCAAGAGGGAGGTAATGATGTTTCCTTTTAAGAGAAAGCATAAAACTAAACCGCTTAAAGGCTATATTCCAATAAAGGGTTTTTATCAAGAACTGAATATATTACAAACTGATTCCGGGTTTAGTAAGTTATTTAAAGTTAAAGAGATAGAAGAACTATGCCAGAAGAAATATGAGGATAAGTTATTAGAATATTTCTTGCTTTTTCTAGAAAAGGTTAAAGGGAAAAAGTATAAAACCAAGCCATTCATTCAAATTTACTCACATGAGAAATCTAGTTATATCTTATGTAATCTTGATACAAGATATGTTGAAGATGCGGAACAGATATTTTTGGAATGTGAGGATCAAGGGTTATGCGTGGTTCCTTTAGCTGAATGGTTTTCGCTTATACAATCTCATTTTAGAATGATGGATAAGATTGATTCCTTTCAGATTGGGAAAAAATTCTATTTAAGAGACTTATCTCCTATGCCATCGGACATTGTTGAAGAAGAAAAGGATAATCTTTTTAAATCTTTATCTCTTAACAATAAATGCGTGAAAACAGTTATGATAGATAGCTTTCCGGAAATCCTTTCTCATGCCTTTTTGACAGAAATCTTAAAACTAGGGACAACAATATCTATATTTTGCAATGCAGTAGATGAAGAAGTTTGTATTGCTGAGCTTAAAAAAGGTTCTTTATCCCTTCCTGAAGAGAAAGTCATTATATTACAAAAAGAGCTGGAAACAAAATCTTTATATAATCTGCAGATATATATTAGTATAGTCGGGGAATGCGAAGAGGATGTAAAAAAACAATTTATGGCGTTAAAGGAAATGGCAGCATCTTTTGCAGTTAAGATTAATAGTTTAAATACGCAGCAAACTAAAGCTTTTTGTTCTTCAAGTCCTTTGGGGAAAAATTATATATCTTCTTTTAAAGCAATTAGCAAGGAAAGAATTCTTTCATTTTTTCCATTTTCTTATATTCAGCATTACGAAAAAGGCGTTTATTACGGAAAGGATGAATATGGAAAAAAGATTTACTTTGACAGGATGTCTACCAAGCTAAATGGATTTTTATTATCATCAAATCGCAGCACACTGCTAAGAACCATTAAAGAAGAATGTAAATATTTCTTGCAAAATGGAAAGAAAGTAGAAATTTATACAACACAAGATATACCTGAGCTGGGAGAATTTTCTGCCATTAAAGATCCCGGAACTTTATTTTCTGGAGTGCAGGAAGTAGACAGAGAAATTCTTAGGTATGTTACAAGAAAGCTTTTTGGTTTTCAAGGACAAATCAAGCGAGAGCATAAAGAGATTTTTAACAGAATAATTGATGGATTAGATAATATTTCATTTTCTGCATTTAAAGAGAAACTTAAAGACGAATCTATTACTTTATACAAAAGAATTGAATTTCTTTCTCTTAAGAGTGAGGTTGTAGGAAATCCTATTGCAGATGCCGTTGTACGCATTATTGGAGAAAAATCTCAATCAAGTTATGAGAAAGTCGCAAGAATGTTTTCTGCTATAGCTGATTCTAAAGCAGATGCCGTTTATATATTAGACGGAGAAGAGCTTGTCGGAACCAATCTTCCGGATATTTTCTTTAAGAAAGATTTTTTATTATCTATCTGTTCTTTAAGAAGTAGAGATACCAATGGAAATAAAAGAATGTTGGATTCAACGAACTTTTCTCGTCATATAAAGGCTGCACCTTTTTTCCAAATTGGATATTTAGATAGTCAAGATAGAGTGGCTTTAAACCGTGTTTTTTCCTTTAACAAAAAGCAGAAGATGAGTATTAACGATCCGTCTGAAAATACCGGGATTTATCGTTTTCAAGATTTTATAAAGACATACTATAATACCGGGAAAGGAGATTGAGTTGAACAAATCATTAAAGAAAGAGCTTTTGCGTATTCCACATTTTAGCATTACAGATAGTATTCCAATGCGTAGTATATCTGAGGAAGGAATTATTGAAGTACGAAAAGGCCTTTATTCTAAAACCTATAAAATGCAGGATATAAATTTTAATCTTGCAAAATTAGAGGATAAAGTAGATATCTATATGAACTGGAGAGAAGCTTTATCCTCTTTCGATATTAATAATAGAGTTCAAATCACGATTATCAATAGAATTCTAGAAAGTGATTCTATGATTAAAGATGTGCTATTACAAGAAGCCGGAGACGGATATGATGATTTCCGAGAGGAGTATAATGAAATTATTCGGGATAATGTCCACAAGGAAAAAAATGTACTTAGAGAAAAGTATATTACGATCACGGAAGAAAAGGATTCATTAGAAGATGCTATAAATGAATATAGTTCAATTGAAGAAAATATTTTTTCTTCACTTGAAAAAATACACGTTTATCTAAATTCATTAAACAGAACAGAAAGACTAACTTTACTAAGAAGTCTTTATAATCAGGATTCAGATCAGGACACAGAGGAAATATCCGTAGATGGAGAAGCTGTCTCTACTTTTGATTTAAACAACTTATATAGTCAGGGCTTAGATATCAAAACCTATATAGCTCCTTCATCTATGGAATTTTTTTCAAATTATTTTAAGATTGGAGATAAATTTGGAGCCTGCCTTTCTGTCCTTTCCTACCCTTCAGCTATTCCTGACAAATTTCTTACTGAGCTTTCTGAGAGAAAATTTGACTGTATAGTGAGTTTTAATCTTAAGAAGATAGATAAGGTTACATCTTACAAAATGGTAAGAAACAAGCTTCTCAATATTGAGGGTGATGCTACAAATATGCAGTCAAAAGCATTTTTTATTCCATATATTACAAAAAAAGATTTGGATAGCACAGAAGAAATGTTTGACGATCTTTCGTCTAGAGATCAAGACTTATGGGAGGTACAATTCCATATTACTGTTTTTGGAAATACATTAAATGAAGTAAAAAAACACGTTGATACCATTAGAGATAGATGCCGTTCAAAAGGGATTGGGTGCCAAAGAGTATCTACAACAGTTGAACAAGTTTTTAATTCTTGTCTTCCTTTTGGGCAAGATCAAAGCGGAAGAAAAAGAACATTGACAACAGAAGCCATTGCAGGTTTTATACCTTTTTCCGCTCAAGATCTTAGACAAAAAACTTCCGGTATTTATCGTCCACAATATTTTGGCATTAACAAAGCCACAAAATCCTTGATTTCATATAGTCGCTCTTCCGGGGATTCCTACAATATGTTAAGGCTGGGATTTACCGGTTCCGGAAAGTCTATGTTTACGAAATTCCAGCAGCTTTCAAATTTTCTTCAAGATCCTGGAGCAGATATTATTTGTATCGATCCGATGGGAGAATACGGAATTTTATGTAAAGCTTTAGGTGGCCAACTTATTCACATTACAGGATCCGGCAAAGATAGGATTAATCCCTTTGACATTAATAACTTGTATTCCATCAGTGACAATGTGGATCCTATTGCTAATAAAATAGACTTCATTACTTCCATGGTATCGGTAATGTTAGGCTCTCACACTATCTTATCTTCATTGCAGCAAACAGAAATTACTCAAGCCGGAAAGAAGATATTTGATGAGTGGAAATATAGCCAAAAAGAAAAAGACATTCCTACAATGGAGGATTTTTATAATGCTCTTATGGAAGTACCGCCAACAACTTTAGATATGGGACAAACCTACGAATTGCAAAAAACGGTAGAAAGATACACACAAAGAGGAACGGATATTTTATTTTCAGAAAAAACAAATATTGATTTAAAAAATCGCTTTGTTGTATTTGATCTGGTAGGTTTAGGAGACAATCTGAAAGAACTAGCCATGCTAGTTATTTTGGAGTACATATATCAAAGAGCTTGTGCTAATGCAAAGCAGAAAAAAATAACTATTTTAGATATTGATGAGGTACATCTATTCTTTAAGTCAGAGTTGGTGTCACAATACTTCTCAAAAATATGGAAAGTTGGTAGGCATATATTGCTTTATACTTGTGGTATAACACAGAACGTAACAAATCTTCTAAACTCTGAATCCGGAAGAGATATGATTAAGAACACTGCGTTTGTCCAGCTATTAAAGCAGCATCCTCAGGATGCGATAAGATTTGGAGAACTACTAAACCTTTCAAAGACAGAACTTGATTATTGTCACAACTCTCAGCCTGGACATGGACTTTTATCTATTGCTGCATCGCAAGAGTATCCGGTTACGTCAGTAATACCTTTTAAGAATATAATCTCTAAAGAGTCGCCAATTTATAAATTAATATCAACAAAAATCATTAGAGATGAAATTTAAAATCTTAGGGAGGCAAATACAATGCCTCTCTTTTATTGCAATTCCTTTTTTGCTGAAAAGGGATTTTTAGTTAAGGAATGGAGGGTAAATGGCATCTGATAAGAATTTACAGAATGGGAATAAAGTCACTTTAGATTATCACGGGAGAACATCTGTGGACTCTATGGTAGAATCTGCCCTGAAATCTCCTACTACTGTCGTAAAAGCAAGCGCAGAAGAGTCTTACGAAAGTGCAAATGATTTTCATAAAAAAACTAAAGATATCCAGGCGATTATTGGTGCTGTTGGTAATATTGGAGAGACAAATTTCTTAATTAAAGAATTACAGAAAGAAAGTAATCGTTATATTGCTTCAGAGGTTTTTTTCAAAGGGGATGGCAAATATTTATCCATTGAAAATTATATGAAAGACCAGGAGGCCTTAGGGGTATATAAAGGCTATACTAGGGGAATTGATAAAGCTTATTCTGAGCTAATCAATAATCCAGAGCGTTTTTATATGAGGGGTTCCAATTCAATTGATGAAAAAAAACTTTTAGAATTTATCCAAAACAAAGATGTAAATGGAACTCCATTTAATTCCGGATTTAGGAAAAGAGCAGATAGGGCAACAGAATATATTGAGCTGCATGGACTAGAAGAAAAGATGCGTGAAGCCAAAGGTATTTTTTCACCCTCTCAACTAAAAATCCTTCAGAATAATAATCAGATTTTTAGATTTAAAAGCCTTAAAGACTTTGAAGCAGCTCAGGGAATTGTTGATACTTATCTTCTTCATAATTTAAACAACACAAATCTTCAAATACTAGGAGCAGCAAAGAAGGAATTAGGGGATTTACCTTTAGCTTTTAAAAAAGGAGGAATTAATCTCGGTATTCTTAAGCGCATGAGGGAAAAAGATATTAAAAAGGCAATTAAATCCTTTGAGGCACTCGGACAAACAGATATTGTTTCTATATTTCGAGCTAAATCCTTATTATCTCATAGCTCTAAGAAAATGAAGGGTTTAGTACAACATAATGCCATTGGATCTGCTTTAAATATATTAGGAGCCAATCAATTAATGTCTATGGAAGGCGCTGAGGGGCTATCCTATTTAAAAACGTCTTCATCTATAGCGCTTACGAGTGGCCGAATTCTAAAGGGATCAGCTTCAATGGCCGCAGCTACCGGAAGAAATATTTTAAAAGAAACCCCTCTTGGTGCATTGAAGAATCCTTTTTCCGGAGCTTCAGAAAAGATTTTGGGAGGTGTGAGTGATCGTCTGAATCACTCCTTTGCTGGTAATACTATTCGTTTATTGAAGAAAGTTAATGTTGATATTACGTATCAAGCCAGACAGAATTTTTTTCTTCGCCTTTTTGGAAAGCTAAAACAGCAGCTTGGGAAAGCATTTCATTTTTTTACTTCTCCTATACGACTGTTATCCCAATCTGTAAATTTTTTCAAGAAGAAAATTATTATGCCCATAATATGTATCTTCGGCCTATTTATGTTTTTCATCTTAATTATTGCAAATTCTGGAGGTGGTGGAGGCGCCGCTGCATCTAGTGCTGTGAGCGTTATTTTGTCTGACAAAGAGCAACTGGAGGAATTTCAGGCTACTTATGATGCTCTAGACAATAGTTTTTCTTCACAAATATCCGGAATTATTAATGGATTTGCTCATACGACTAATTTAAAGGGAGAGCAAATTCACTTTGGAATAAATGAGCCGGATGAGTATAAAAATGGAGTTTTTCAAAAATTTTTTTATGATGGTAATGCTACGCAAGGTATTTCAAGTAATATTGGAGATTGCATTTCTTGCTTAGTGGTTATGATGCAAAATAATCAATCGCAGCATAGAGAAGAGGCGAAGGAATTATTAACAGCACTTTATAAATCAACTCATAGCTACTCGACTTCAGAATCAGCTTTATATCCTGGAACTAAAGGCTGTAGAGATGCAACATATTTTTGCAATGAAAACAAACCGCAAGTAGATTTAGATTCTTCTCAAGTAACAAAATATTGGTCTACTGATCTAAAGTATAATCCTTGGCTCTATGGTGATCTTTATTCACCAACTAAAGACCAGGAATGTGAAGTTTGCCGGGCAAAAGGGGATATCCCATATTCAGGCTATGCAGGCTGCACTATCACCGGAACATGTTACCATGGAGATGGTGGAAATATGGGACGTAGCTATGGAACTTGCTCTCATTATCAGGCCGTATATTCTTGTCCCGGCCATGAGTATGAAGATAAAAATGGTAATATTAAAATAAGGCATTGTGCAGGACCACTTGGATGCGAAGGTTATTATGAGTGTCTAGGCCATAACCATTATGGGTGCCCTGGCCATAATACTTATGCAGATGGTTCTCCTCTAAAGGTATGCTTTGGCCATACGGATTTAAATATGAACGTAAATATTGCATCTCAAGTAAGAATATTCCAAATTGGTGCAGTTCCTGTGTCTGAAGATAATTCAAATTCTACTACTACACTTATTTATGGTATGAAGGAAGAGGACTTTAATAAACTGTCTGCAGAAGAGCAGGAAAAAGTAGCAGAAGAGTGGTCTAAGAAAGAAGAATCTGCACTCGAGGAGAATGGAACAGAGTAAAGAGCAAGGAATTTCCTTGTTCTTTTTTTAAAGGGGAATAGATGATTTGTAGATATAAGATAGGTGGAATTTTAAAATATAAAAGAATATTTTACGTGGTTTTTCTTCTTTGTCTAATAACTATAGTGTTCTCTTTTCGACTTTACTCATTAGCTGCATCTGCAGAGGAAGATGAAATCTGGATGGGATTTGTGCAATATGAGTCTGGAGCTGAAGGAGGAAGAAGTGCTGGATCCGACTATAGTCATGCATATGGAATTGCGCAATTTGATGATCGTTATGATCTTTGGGGATTTGTTGGTAGAGTGTTAGCTGAAGACGAACAGAAATATGCTGCATTTAAAGAGCTGCATAATAAGTATAGCAATACCAAGAGTTTAATCTCTGCAAATTCAGCGGATACGGCAGCTATGGTGAGTGCCTGGCATTCAGTTTACGATGCTGATCCTGAAGGATTTACCAAAAGGCAGATTGAAGAGTTTATCTCAAAATACTATCCTCCATGTGTTTCCGGAATGAGTAAACAAGGTATAGATATTTCTGATACAGAAAAATATTCGCCGGTTCTTCGAGGTACTTTGCTTAGTATATCCATATGGGCTGGGAGTAGCGGAGTTCAAAAGGTTATTCAGAAATTGAAATCTTCAATGTCAGAAGAAGAAATGCTTAATATATGTTACTCACCTTCTACATCTGAGCTTAAAGGGACTAAAACAAAATACTTAAATGGATTTAGGAATCGCTGGGAAAAAGGGCAAAGAAATTCAGCTATTCAGGATTTAGCTAAGTGGAAAAATGGAGAGTCTATAGCCACTTCAAGTGCAGGAGATTTAGGCTCTATGCTGCAAGGAGCTGGAATTTTATATGGAATTGATGGTGGATCGTATATAGATTATGTTAAAGCTTTTATAGATAGTCATGAAGAGTTAATGACTGGGTTTAAAGAATCCGGAGGATGGAATTCAGACAATCAAGAGTGGGCAAAAGCCTTACTGACTGAAAGTGACTGGTATAATGACTATGGAATTACATTTACTTCACTTTCTACTACCTTATCTAGTGGAACGGCTTCAGGTTTAGAAATTGCTGGAATTATCGCAGAAAATTACCTTGTGCCGGATAATGGAGGTAATAATCCAGTTGTCTATTTCTCTCAGAGTGGAGGACAGCCCTGGTCAATTGTCCCCTTCGGAGGAGGCAATATTTCCTCTTCAGGTTGTTCGGTAACATCGTTATCCATGGTGCTATCGTATCTAAAGAGCGGAACAGATAAGACTGGATGGATTTATCCTTCAGATGTTGTGCAAAAAATTATTGAAAAAACTGGGAACTATAATCACTTTTACGCTGGAGCAGCCGGACAAGGATGGGGAATATTTCCCGCTGTAGCCGGATATTATGGCATGAAGTGTAAAACTATTTCTTCATCCAAAATTACTGAAGAGCTTGCAAGTGGACATCCGGTTATAATGAGCTGCAAGCCTTCAGAATTTACCAATGGAGGGCATTTTATTGTTCTTACAGGAGTTACAGACGATGGATATATTGTAGTTAATGATCCTAATTCCTCTCATCGTGATAAAAGTAGCAGAAAGTACACACAATCTTATCTTTCATCAGTTGGGAAACAGTGGTGGTCATTTAGTGAATAGTAAATTTATATTATATTAAATATATACATTATAGGAGTAATATGGATAAATTTAGAAAGTTCTGTATTATGGCTTTGATACTAAGCCAACAATTCATATTTTTATCTTTAGGTGGGCAAGAAAAAGGAGGAGATAATGCTTTCAATCAGTATATGAGTACCTTTCCCACCAATGAAAATGGAGAATATGTTAATGAAGATGGAGAAGTATTAGATTGGGATTTTTCAGGATTTAGTGGAGAGGATTCAGCCGGTCTTGAAAATCAAAATACAGCTTCTGAAAATCAAGAAACCATGTCCTTTTCTGAAGCTGTTCAAAATCAGCAAGTTATCGAAAGTGCCAAAGCTTCTGATGCCTCAGATACTCCTTCTGAAGTAGGAACTATAACGATATTTTTTTATGATAATCCGGATTTTGACTGGTCAAGAAATAACATCAAAGTAGTCCTATGGAGAAATAAAAATCAAAAAGAAGAAATATATCTATACAAGCAAAATGATTTTTATACAACAGAATCTATTCCAATAGGAGAATATACTTTTGAAAAAGGCGAGAGTCTTGACAAGGACTTTTTCTTTTCTAGTGATACTGGGAGTTTCGAAATAAGCCAAGATAAGCCTACTATGATTGAACTTCATTTTGGTAAATCTAGTCCGGAAATCACACTTTCAGAAGAATTGAATGGTTTGCAAGAAAGCCAGGAGAATTTAATCTCACAGAAGAATGCAAAGCTGCAGAATCAGCAAAGAAAAACGAGCTATAAAATCAGGATATTTATATTTGTATGTATTGTGTTGCTATTTGGCCTTACCTTTATATTTATTAGAGCAGAAAGGAAGAAGATGAAAGAAAGAGAGGGATTGATAGATTGAAGGATTATATAAATATCATTCTAGAAAAATACCAATTTTGTTTCCTGGAGAGGTAATGGTAATGCCTTTGAAATGAAGCGTTTTTTTGCGTTAAACTTATAGACCGAAATAGGATTCTGTAATTAGAAGTATTATGTTTCCTGTTTCGGTAGAAGGAACATAACGCAAAAAATAAGTGTGTCAATGGTTTCCCGTAAGGGTTGAGGAAAATGGAAAGTATTTTCCGAGACCATTGACACACGAAAAGCATTATAATGTTTATTGTCCTTTTATTTTATCGTACTCAATCAATTTTTCTTCATTTTCTTTTATATATTGTTCTATTAGATTTCCAATTACTTCACTGGTACTTTGGCGATCTACATAAGCTATTTTTTTTAAGTCATTGTAGGAACTAGGATATACAGTAATAGCAACAGTTTTCTTGCGCTCCTGGTTAAGTCGTGGACGTCCGACTTTTTTTCCTTGGGGCGTTTCTTCTTTTGTTTCCTCCTCTATTGAGTCATTTAATCCCACTATTGATTTAAAAGCAGATTCCGGATCAAATTTAGCTTGTTTCTTTTCCATTATTTACATCCTTTCAAGAATTCATCTATAAAATCTTTATAGTCTTCAGATACCGTGGATTTTTGCGCATAGTTAAATATATCCATTTTATTGGCCTGTGCTTCTTCAATAGCTACTGCAGTTCGTATATAAGTTTTATATATAGGTGCAGATATGTATTTACTTAGCTGTTCGGTTAATTCCTTTATTTGTTTACTTATATTTGCCCGAGGATTAAATCTGGTAAAAAGAATTCCGGTAATCTTTAAAGCTGCATTACAATACTTCTGTACGCTTCTTACAGTGATGTTCAATTGATTTATTCCCGTTGTTGCGAAAATCCCGGCTGTTGTGGGAATAATGATGTCCGTTGCTGCAGTAAAAGCATTTACAGTCAAAATGCCCAAAGAGGGTGGTGTATCTATAATAATAAAATCATACTTTTTCTTCACCAAATCTATAGATTCTTTTAAGCGGTATTCTTTTCCTGTTTGGGATAGCTCTTGCTCTGCTCCGGCCAACATTATATTTGATGGTATAATATCAAATCCACTCTTCAGAGATTGAATTGTATCAGTAATATCAGAGTCTCCTCTCATTAACTCATATATTGTTGATACATCCAAGTTTTCTGCTCCACAAGCAGCGGAAAAATTTCCCTGTGGATCCATATCTATTCCCAGAACTTTAAATCCTTTTTGAGCAAGTCCAGCACACATAGCATGAGAAGTGGTAGTTTTTCCGACTCCACCTTTTTGATTAGCTATCGCAATAATTTGCATTTCTTCCTCCCGATTATCTGCTTTATTATTTAAGGGTTCTTGATTTATTATGTTCTTTACTAGTTAATTCGCTTTGTCGGTTTTTGCCTCGTTCTATAACTTCCTTTAGCGTGGGTTTCCTTTTTTTTTCATTTACTTGGTCTAATTTAGGAATGTCTTTAATTACTTGATTAAGCCAGTTTGTTTCTTTCTTTTCTATAATTTGTCCTTTATCATAAAGTGCTATAGTTTCGAAGTTTTTAGAGTTATCAAAAAACTCGATATAATCACATAAAGGAATTACTTCTTTTAAGGTTGATAAAGAAGTGTCGTATCTTCTCCGTATGTCTCCTTCGTCTATTCCGTGACCACCTTCTCTTACTCTATTTGATACTCTCTTTATTGCCAGCTCCGGAGACTCCAGCCCTACATAACACATCTGAACTGAAAATCCTTTTTCTTTAGCTTCTTTTATTGTCTTGATTATAGAATGACCTGCAAGAGTGGTTTCTTGATTGAAGGATTTTCCCTCTTCTATGCAGCTTCTTATCTTTTCAACAGCATTTCGCATAGCTCTGTATTGTGCCTTTGCATCTCTCCAGTCCCATCCATTTTGAGTTATAATTTCATCAGAATTTATACGGATTCCAATGTCCTTTCCGTCAAATAATTTATATAGAGTGGATTTCCCGGCTCCATTTACTCCGGCAAATATTGTATATTTTTTAGTTTCTTCCATTTTCCAGTTTTCTTTCTCTTAAAAGTTCATCTTGTTTTTGCTGCAGAAAAAAATCAGATACCATCATATAAAAGGATTGCTCCTCAGTATTTTCAAGCTCAATATTTTTATTGAGTAATGAGTGTTTAGGCTTCATTACTTCTTGGCATTGAGAATACAAACTGTGAACTTTTGTTTTGAATTGTTTCAATTCTTCCTGTGTCATAATTTTCTCCTTTTTGAATTTATACAATGTTTTACATATACATAATATCATATATACAAAAAATAGTATATATGTTTTATGTAATAAATATAAAATAAAAGGAGGAATTTCCCCCTTTATTTTATACTGTTACTTTGTCTTTCATTTCTATATTCTCGAACATATCTATAGTAAGTTGCTTGAGACATTCTGTTTTTTAATTCACTGAAGAGTAGGGCATTAGTAATAACTCCATCCTCTACATTCTTATATCTTTCAAAGAACTTCTTCTTTGAAAGCTTTCTTGGCCGACCATAATCGTCCCAGGAATCACTTAGTCTTTTTTGTGCAATACCTTCAGCCTGTCGCTTTTGTTTTCTATCCAACTCTGTTGTGGCAAGAAGCTGAAATACAGATATTAATGTGTCATTAATAAAACTATAAATCGTTTTCATCATTCCGGAATCATTACCTTTTTCTAAAAAAAGATATGTAGTGGGAATATCTAAAAATATAACATCAACTCCTTTTTCTTTAAAGTATGCAAGCTCCCGGGCAGTTTCATCGGCACGACCTAGACGATCATATTCCGGTATAATAACAATATCATCCTTACGGACACATTCTTTCAAAGATATATATCCGGATCTTTTAAAATCCTTCCCAGTTTGTTTATCCGTTTTAATATTTCTATCTACATCAATCTTAAGATCATGATCAGCGCAGAATGTAATAATCTCCTGGATACCTCTTTCTAGATGCTGCTCCTTTGTGCTTACTCTTGTATATCCAAAAATTTCTCTTCCCATGTCCCATGTATCTCCTTTACTATCAAAATGCATGAAATGACTTATGATACTATCATAATATATCTTTAGTAGATTTTGATAGTAAAATTTGGATGATTTTAAACACTATCGAAATGTATACTTTTTAATACATACTGTTCCTATTCCAAATTTACCGTTCTATCAATATTTATAACATAACAATGGTTTCTGTCTTGACATAATACATTTTCCACGGTTTTCTCTTGTTCTTATTTTCATAAACCCACATTTCAGTTTCAACTTCCTTGTTAGGTATATCAATCCCCCCTTTAACGATATGGGGTAACCCTATTCTTCCTATAATATATTCTCCATTATCAACTCTTTGTCCTTTAAAAACAAAACTATTTATATAATGTACATCCTCATGGTAAGGAGGCACATAAGGCAAACTTCTCATCTCTCTTTCACCTCTCTTTTCTATGGATTCTCGGTTCGACACTTTCTGATAAAATCTATACTTTTTAATACCGACGGTTTATCTATTAACTTAAACTATCCATCTTTTCTTTTCTAATAATTTTTAAAATTTCTTGTTTCTCAACTTCTGTAAACTCATCACCACTATCAATTTTTTCTTTTATATGCAGTGGAATTTTATCAATTGATAATTTACTATACAAAAATATATAATCATCCCTTGTCATCGCTCTTTTTCCTCTCTTTTTCTCTACCTGTCTGTATATCCTCACGGTGAGGATATACAGACAGGTAGGTTTAGTTTTCATTTTCCTTTTTATATTTCTCAGGTTCTTCTCTTAGCTCTCTTAGCTGCTCTTCACTAAACTCTCTTAGTTGGTCATCCAATATCTTTTCAAGTTCTCTACTAATATTTATATCCATAAATCCACGTTTAAGAATTACGCAAAATGCCAAAAAAAACATTGCATACATCCACTTTGTCATAAAGGTATCATACATTATCACTTCATTTTTTATGCTAGAAAAAAATATAAGGAAAAACAATAAAATATATCCCAAAATTGCTATCACTATACTTAGAATCCCACGCTTTCGTATAAAATATGCTGCTCGATATCCATCTTCTTCCGCTATTCTTCTTGTTAGTGTCCAAAATACTTGTACTATTCCAATCGATAACATCAAACTACAACCCACAAAAGCAATAATTCCTGATTCCTTAATTATTTCACTCATCTTAGTCCTCCTTTTCCCTGATATGACAACTTTATTATTTTTGTCAAATCAACGACAACAAATATCTATATCCTACTTCTACAAATATTGGTTGATATTCTAATATATAACTATACTTATTAAACCTTATTCTGTAATTGCCTAAAATGCTTTGTATAAGACAAGAATACCTGCTGTATTTGAAGCTATCCAAGCTCAAATCTAATATTTCTTCGTAATGATCGTCGTCTAAGTAAAACGTTTTTGTTTTCTGTTCGGAGCAAATCATTATATCCCTATCGTTATCTTTTTTATTTATAATTTGATTAAAACAATCCCATAATTGCAAAAACAAATTTGTTTCACTTTCATAAAACAAATTATGAGAAACTTCATCATCCCAATAGTCAGTTTTTACCCATTTTAATATTTGCAAAGTATAAAATAAAACTGATACTTCTAAAAATCTTAATGTTTTAGGATTATATTTTTCCAAAAACACTATTCCACATTCTTTATAAAATGAAGGCCCAAAATATGCCATCATAGGAATGTTCAAATCATATAACATTTTTACATCATCAAAATTCACAATAGAAAATTCATTATTTTCCAAAAGATTATCTACTAATGCACTATACGCTTTCGATAAATCTTGTTCGTAAGATAATATTTTATCTATTGTAGTTGCCTTGCAAATTTTACATAAAAGCATTTTTACTCCACTTGCCATTACTTACTCCTTTCGTTCTCTCATGCTTTTCTTTAATGTATTTATCTAGTTCGTTCCGGAAAAGAGTAGATTCTATTAATTCCGGAAGTTTTTTTTGAGGACAATTCTTAAGCTTATCGGCTAGCTCTCCTTGAGCTATCTCTTTTAGCTTTTGGATTCTCCTTGTTACATATGGATTATATATACCTGAATCATAAGACTCTCGTAGTTTTTTTGCGAGTTCCGGTAGACTCTTTTTGAATTCGATTAAATAATCCAAAGGCAAAGAGTCTAAGCTTTTAGAGATGTTCTGGAATTCCTGTGTATCTCCTGTAAATAGGCTGCCAAATATAAATGCCTTATTTGTGGCCAACGATAAAGCTGTATTTGTCCTAGACAAGTCTCTGTATAGTTCAGCATTTAAGTTAGCTATTTCTTGTAATTCCCTAGCTTCTTTTTCCAACGTCTCTACTCTAGCCTTGAATCTAATAACATCTTCTTCAGTTTGTAACCCGTACTTTAAAGTTAAATCTTTAATATTTTTATAGGGATATACTATTCTTTTTTCTTCTTTAGTGAAATGCTGCAGCTTTCCATCTAATCCGGGATTTATAAGATCTTCTGATTTAACTCCCATATTACGCTGCACGATATCCTGAAAGATAGTATCTACTTTACCAAAGTAATGTTGGATAATATTATTGGCTTCTTTTTTGTGGACTTTACTAATATCAATTGCTTGAAAGTTATCTGGGTATAATTTTACAATTAATCGAAGTGTTTCCATTTCCCATTTAGTTAATGCTACATTATCCTTTATCCCCTTATTATTTGATATAGGGGTTTCTAATAGAATATTTAGTAATCTATTTGCCTCGTCTTTTCTTAACTCATGTACTTTTACCTTACTTTGATCTTCACTAGACAACAAATTATTTAATGTATAAGCTTGCTTCTTTGTGATTGCCTCATCATGTTGCTTTTTATGTAATTTTTCAAAATATTCATTAGCCCTTTTTAGAAATATTTCTTCATTACTCTTACGTTCATATTCCTGTCTAGATATTAGGACTGGTGGCCGAACAGCAGTTTTCCCTTGCAGAAAAAGCAGTATATCTTTAGCATCAGTATTTGAAAGATTATTAAGGTTCTCTTTTAGAATTCTATATTCAGATCCAGAAAGTATACTCATTATTTGCTTTTTTTTTCGAAACTCTAGTGGATCTAATGAGGCAATATTCTTTTTTATATCTTCCGGTGAATATACATTCCTAGATATTTTCTCCGGATTTATACCTAGACTAATTAATAACTTTTCTGCTGTTTTTTGCTTTTCATACTGTTGTAGAATATTCTCCATCTTGTCTATTAATGTATATAATTTTTCTGACTCTCGGCTAGATACAGCTTTTGTTAATCCTGCTTTAAAAATCCTATCATCTATATCGCCTTGTGTATTTATTCCATGCTTTAAACAAGTTGATATAGCGAAATTTAGTAATTCTAATTTGCTTTTTGATGATGCCATGGCTGTATCTTTTACTATTTCTTCGGCCAGTGACAATTCAACAAAGCTGTCTCCTATTCTAGAAATAATCTCTTTAATTAAATTCAAAAGTTGTAATAGTGCAGGAATTCTTTTTCCAGTGACATCATATTTTTGAATATAAATTCCAGCTAAATTTATTTTGCTTGAATGTTGAACTTTGCTCTGATTTATTTTATTAAGTAAGTATTTTTTTTCTTTGATTTTTACATTTTTTTCAATCAAATACTCAAGACCTTCTCGCATATATTTTTTACCTAGTCGATAATCAGAAACAGTAATATCTCCTCTAACATAGGTAAAACTTGTAGACTTTCCTCTTTTATTTTCAATTATTTTATATCCCTTTTCCTCCATTTTCTTTTTCATATCTTCTATATTATTACTTGATAAAGCACATTCTCTGATATCATTTTTAACTTCTTTTGTGAATGATACTATATCTTTTTTTGCTACTTTATCTTCCAAAATCTCAGTCCAGTTTTTTCTTTCCCCAATCCCTTTAATTTCAAAATCTAATCCATATCGTAAAGATATATCTTTTGATAGTTCTTTAACCCGTTTATATAAATGATACGAGTCTTTAAATTTGTGATTTTTATCTATAGCATATGCGCATATAGCAATATGGTTATGAATATTTTCTGTATCTAAATGAGTAGTAATTTTACCAATGAATTCTTCCTCACAAAGCGCTTCGCATAATTCAACTCCTGCTTGATGAATTATTTCAGGATCATAGTCTTTTCCTTTATAAGATGATATAAAATGAAATACATCATTTGCGAAATGTCCTTCATTTAGCCTCTCACTTTTTTTAGCATGATAACTTTTTTCTAAATAATGAGCATACTTAACAAATTCTTTATCTGAACAATTTATCTCTGTTACTAGTAATCTATTATCTTCTTCATAGAAAATTTTTTCATCTCTTTCCATATATTCACTTAATGAACTTATAGATGATTTTTCATCAGAAAATGTAACTTTTTCCGGATTAGAAATATAGTTATTTAGAGAATCAATTCCTCTTGATTTTTCATTTTTATGTTTTATTTTTATATATTTTTCTACACTCATTTTTTCTAAACTCTTTCATAAAAAATCAATATTTTTTAAATGTGAGACGGCTGAGCTTTGCTCGGTTTAAGGTTGAAAACCTTCATAAATAAAGTTGAAAACTTTATCATTTGACTACATTGTAGTCATTTCTTGCTACTGTTTTTTTAAGCTATACAGAAATGGCTATTTTACTGGCATTATTCATATTGTTTCTGCTATACATTTTACCTACATCAATCACTTTATATTTTAAATATTTCATATTTCTCCTTTTTCTATTCCGTTTCCGGATTGTATATTTTTAGTTATATTTTTTATGTATCTACAGTAGAATCTATCTCGTTTTAAAGACCTTGAGAGCCTACATAAAAGATATTCTCCTGGCTTACTATTTGCTATGAGATTTTCTATATCAATTTCATTCTCATTAGGCAGCTTCCAGCCATCATAAAATATAGGGACTAAAAGTATTTTACTGTCTTCAGAATCTTGGTAATCACTTTGCGTTTCATAAATAAAATTATCGAGAATAGTATTGATCTCATCCATTGTTAAGTTTGCCTCGTGATACTTTCCGGTGCTTTTTATTTTTTCAAGTAGGTAGTCTTTACAATTTTTATCTTTCTCTAAAATTGCTCGTAAAACATCAGTATTAGATTTATTACTATCTACTTCCAGCACCTTTAGTATACAGCCTTCTTTTTGTGTCATTCTAATTGTTTCAAGTAGTATTCCTTCTACTATTTTTTTTTTGCATAGCGTTTCATGAAACATATTTCCTTCTCTTTTTTTCCTTTTGCTTTTCGAAAAATCTTTTTGTACTCATACGCAGAGTGTCCTTGCTTAAGATATCGCAAAAATCTCCAACCGCAATTTCTTGCCAAGTCTTTAGATCCATATAATATCTTTCTATAACTGTTCGTATTAAGATATCTTCTACTTCCATTAAATCTTTTCTTAGTTTCTTTTCTTTTTTTAGACGTTTCTCGTTAAACTCTACTATTTGCTTTTCAATCTCCACAAGTTTAACTGCAAGCATGGATGTTCGGTCTGATATATCCGTACCTCCGGGAATTCCGGTTTGAGCTTTTGAAGGAACGCAGCAAGCTTTGGCTTTAAATATCTGATAGTTCTCTTGTATCTTTAATAACTCCTTAGATAATTTTCGATACTCACAAAAATCTTTTTCTTGCATAATTTCCTCCTTACCTTGTTCCTTTCAGACGAGCTTGGAATCTTTGCATTGCAAGTTCATCATAATCCAATTCATCTTTCTCATTTTGCAGTACATCCATGGAGTTATTTTTTTGTCTGTAGCTTTGTAAATCATGTTGTATCTCACACGATAGGCCTATATTTGCAGAATTCTTTGAGTTGAAGAGACAAGTAAGTAGATAGCTCCTAATATTTTTAATCTCATTATTTTGGCTTGCTTTTGTTAGAGATTTCAGAACATAGTCCAGGTGAGAATCATCGAGCTTTAGAAGCTGAGCCTTTACAACAGAATAGGGATAATTCTTTTGATTAATTCTAACCTTATCTTGTGGTATAGAAATGATTTCGGCCATAAGGTCTATAATTTCATCTACCTTATCCTTTGCTCCTGGGTTCTCTAGTATATAGTCTTCATAGCGAAAATTCTTTTTGATGAGATTTTGATACTCTAAAAAGGCTGAAGCAGGATCTCCAGCGATATCCATCTCATCTTCATCCATCTTCGCAGCCGGATAGGTAGATTGTTTTTTATCAGTTGTTATATCTTGTTTATTATATGGTATTGGTCTGCCCTCAGAGGCAAATGCATTTTTCTCCTGGGGCAAATCCATTTGCCCTGTGGGGCGGATGCATTTGCCCTGTAGGGCAAATGAGGATTTATGCGGTTCTACAGAGTTTTTTTCGATATAATCCTCCGGATCCACTATGTGATACAGAATTAGAGTTTTTCTTGTTACTGCATACCACGCAGTTCTGTCGTATTGATTTTGATTATAATTACCCTTTAATAAAAGACCTTCTAGAATAAGCTTATCTAGTGAGGTTCTAATCACTTTAGGAGTCATATAAGGGAAAAGCTTTGAAAAGGCCTCATTGGAATTGTAAGTCCAGTAAAAGCCATCATAAAAATTTTTCTTATTCGCCTTGTTTTTCTCGCACCAAAAGAGTATATTATCTAACAGTATTGCACAATTCACACCATATGAAGTTGCAATCTCTACATTGAAATAGTGTTGCATAAATACCTCACTTTTATGAGGTAGTAGCTTGTAAAATCGGAAACGGGTTCGATTCCCGTCTCGCGCTCTCAGAGATTAGGAAGAAGCCTGATGATTTCAGGCTTCTTTTTACTTTACAATTTCATATCGCTCTATTATACCGCTCTTCTCTTAGTTATCTCCTGCATCATCCTCGGATACCGTATAGGTAAATCTCTTCTTGATATCCTCATCGGATGCCAGATACTCATCATAGGTCGTAAGCTTGTCAATCAGCTTTCCGTCAATGATTTCCATGATACGGTTTGCGGTGGTTTCCACAACCTGATGATCACGGGAGGCAAAGATAATCACAC
>QWCT01000703.1_pt1 | contig 34272 bp, 26 predicted proteins | sample 1972681 | NCBI WGS metagenome assembly QWCT01 (sample SAMN09866701, study PRJNA288562) | Human oral metagenome isolate pre3_saliva, whole genome shotgun sequencing... | isolation source: mouth | host: Homo sapiens | place: USA: California | reverse complement strand
ATATAATATAGGAAAAATAAATATGAAAAAATGTTAATAAAAATTAAAAATAAATGTTGACTTCAATCAAAAAAAATGGTATAATAAATTATAAAATAAGTTATTGGGAATTAGCTCAGTGTGGTCAGAGCGTCTGGCTGTTAACCAGAATGTCGCTGGTTCAAATCCAGCATTCCCAGCCATATTAAAAATAGTAAGGTGGTAATCGTACAATGGTTAGTACACAAGTTTGTGGCACTTGGAATATGAGTTCAATTCTCATTTACTACCCCAAAAATAGTATGATAGGTTACCCTAATTGGTAAGGGAACAGTTTGCTAAACTGTCATCCATTTGGATTTACAAGTTCAAGTCTTGTACCTATCGCCAAAACAAACATGATCTCCTGTTATGGTATAATATATTTTTAATTTTTAGGTGTGAAAAAAGACTTTTTAAAGAAGTCTTTTTTTATTTGTTAGAAAATTATAAAATTTGATAAATATTTTTCAAAATATTACTCAAAAAAAAGAATAGAGTTTTTCTCTTTTCGAGTAAATAAAAAAAGACTTTTAAAAAAAGTCTTTTTTTTAACACTACTCTCAAACTCAAACTATTCTTTTTTATATTATTTGTATTGTTTTGTTAGAAATTCAGAAATATTTTTTGTTTTCATAGCTTCTTGTACTTCTTTATCTACCCTTTGATTTAAAGGTAAATTTGCATTTTTTACAACTTTTTCAGCTTCATCTTTTTCAAGTTGTTCATCAACAATATCTAAAACTAATCTTTCTAATTCATTTGTTCTAACATTATTGATTACATTTTTTGAAATAAGTGAAATTTCTTCTCTTGTTTGCGAAGTGATAACAGCCATTGCTTGATAAATTCTTTTTAAATTTAAAGATATTCTTTCTTGGTTTTTAGGATCATCCATATCAGAATTTTCAAGATCTTTTTTTACAAATTCAACTGCATCTAATACAGTTTTAAATCTAGCACCTTGATTTCCTAAGTTACGATTTAATTGTTCTATCACCATAAATCTTCTTTTTAATAATGTATCAACACTTCTTTTAGCAAATAAAAGACTTTCTTTATCGCCTTTAAAATTAGCATTAAACAATTTATTTTTATCAATTATTTGTTCTTTTGTTAATTTTTTAAATTTCTCTGGATTTGTTCTCATTTCATCTTTAAAAAATTCATATTTATAATTTCCGTAAGCTACTTCTAATACTTCATCAAATAGTTTATTATTATAAAAAGCATTTTGCCAATCTCTAAAAGCATTATGTTCGTTTTTTACAGCATTTGCTATTTTTTCAATTTCAGCTCTTTGTTTAAATTTTTCTTTTCTTTTATCTTGATTAGTGTTTATATAATCATGGTTATCTTCAGCTAATAAATAACTATTTCCAGCATTTATAACATCTTTAACACTTTTTATATCAGCTTTAGTTGATATTTCACTATTAGGAGTTCTACCAGCTTTAGTTTCATCTTTTTCCATTCCAATAAGTTGAGTAGTTCCTTCTGAATACATTTGTTGATCATATACTGTTTGCATTACTTCAATTCCTTCTTTTACAACTTTTGAATAAGTTTCTTCAGCATTTAAGTAAATATTTTGTAATTTGTTAGACATAAGAATAGCATCTGTTTGTCCTACTGTTTCAAATTTTCCTTTAGAATTTCCGTAATATTCAATCCAAACTTTACGAGGTGGTTTAAATACTAAAGCTGAATATGCTCCGTTAGTATCAGTCATTCCTTTTACTTTTACTCTTTGTCCTATTGTAGCTTCACCATTTTCAATAAGATTTGCTCCTTTTAAAACAGTTGCAATCTTAGTTGCTTCTAGTTGTTGTCTTAATTGTGCTTCCACTTGTACTCTTGGCAATGCTTTTATTATTGCTACATTTTTTTCATTATCTTTTTCATCAAAGAAAAATGGTGCATTAGTATATGCAGTTTTTTGAACACTATCTCTTGCAATTTTAGGTCTTGAATACCCCACTACATTTCCTTCTGTACTGTCTTTTGGCTTTCCAGTAAAAGCACTTTTAAAATTATCTACAAATATTTCAGTTGTTTCTTTATGCCATTTTTTATCAGTTTTATATTCTTTTTTACTTGGATCAGATTCATCGTTTGAAAAACCTAAAGTATTATTTTCTAAGAAAACTTTATCTGGATTGTATCTACTAAAAGGTCTAGTAATTTCTGGAGTTGATTCTCCTATTGGAATACCAGTTTGTACAAATTTTTTACCAATTTTTCCAGTATAATAACTTGCATGTGATAATTCTGGTACTTTTTCACCAACTTCTTCAGCTAATAAATATCCTAATTCATAAGAAGAACGATTTATTGCATTTCTTAATTTATTTTCAAAAATCATATCCCAATCATTAACTATACCTTCAACGAAGTCAGCTTTTTGTAAACCTTTTTCAACAGCACTGTTTTTGGCATATTTATTTAAAGTTTTGATTACATCTTTTGCTTTAACATAAATAGTACCTATTCTTACGAGTAAATTTCCTTGATCATCAGTAATCATATCATGGATTGAATATCCAGCATCAGATAATGTTTTCAAATCTTCTTTAAATTCACCAATTTTATCTGTTCCAGTTAAAATATATTTATTTATTTTTTCATCTGTTTCTTTTACTTTGTCAACAACTCTATTGATTTTTTGCTCTAATTTTGTTATTCCAAGTCTATCATAGACTTTATTTATTATTTTAGTTTCAAAATCTTCAGCTTTTCCAACAGCTTTGTCAACAACTTTACCAACTTGATTTTCTACTTCTTTTATGGCTTTATCTATCAATTTTTTAGCTGGTGGTACAATAATTTTAGAAGTGATATGTACTAAAAATACATTTGTTAAAGGTATACCAGAATTACTAGCCATCGAATTAGAAAAACCTTGAAAGTTACCTGCCATACCACCCATTTGATTTTCTTTAGATCTTAAAGCACCATCTAATCTTCCATTTCTTATCCATTTTCTAGGACTCCATTTTTGGCTTAAATATTCTTTACTTTTATTTGATATGTTTTGTAAATTATCCACATATCCTCTAACTTGACTGCTTTTTTCTCTATATATATTAGAATAATCTTGAAATTTATTGAAAATTTCAAATTCTTTATATATATTTCCGTATCCTTCATACTTAGGTGGATTTTCAGCATTTGCAAGTGAAGATATACAGAATAAACCGATTATAATTTTTTTTAATTTTGATTTCATTTTTTTATTGCACCTTCCCTTACATTTTATTTTCCTAATATGATTGAATTTAGTGCTACTCCTGCATTATGTCTTACTAATTCTTCTTTGTTTCTATTTTTGCTTGGATCACCTTTTTTTAAATTATCTAATTCTTTATCAGTAGGTGTTACAATACTTAACATAGATTGATGAAATTGAATAAAACTTTCATTTTGGTTTTGGAAAGTGTTTATATCTTCTTTCATTTTCTTTATTTCAGCATAATTGTTTGTATTTTTAAAACCAATTAAAGCTGTTAAAGTATAGTTAAATAAAGCGTTGTTTTGTTTCATTAAACTATCTAAAATTGCTAAGTTCTCTGGTATACTTTTTTCATCACCATTTTTTATCATAGAATATAATTTATCAAAAGTAATATTATCTAAATCCTTATATGATAACTTTTTATAATCAGCTTTTCCAGTAGTTGCTAGTCTTTTAACTTCATTAACATCACCAATATTTTGTTGTTGTTGTAATTTTTGAGAAAATTCAGCCATACTAGCTAAAAAGCTAAGTCTTTCTTCGTTTAAATTTTGTAAATTTTCTTTTTTAGAAGTAGGTTTTCCTATTTTTGCATACATATTTTCTAATTCAGCAGTTGTAATCATAGCATTTTTTAAATCTTCATTATATTTATCCATTTGTTTTATCATGGCTAAGTTATCTGGATTTTCAAAAAAATCTTCAATTTTTTTAGCACTTTTATATTTTTCTTCAATATTTTTCATGTTTTCTTGTGCTATTTGTAATTTAGCAATAGCAATATATGCAAGTGCCTCTTGGTTTTCTAATATTTCTTGTTGTGTTTTTGCTGTTGATGGTTTTTTATAACCAGAGAATATATCTTCGGCTGCTTTTACGAAAGCCTTATCATCACCAGCAACTCCACTTATTTTAGCATGTTTTATTTCATGTTGTTTGTCTTTTCTCCACATATTATAAATTATTCTTCCACCACCTAATTTACTTCCATTCCTTCTCCAGTTATCGGAATATGCGATTGGTTTCAATTTTTTTGTACCTTCTATGGTTAGAATCCCTCTATAATCATCATTTCTAAGTTCTGTTCTTTTATTTCCACCTTTGCTTCTATCAGCAACATCTGTCATAATAAATCTAACATTATCTTGAGTTCTAATATTTTTATTTGTAGGATTATAAACATTATTCATATAAGGATTATCACCTTGTATTTGTTCTCTTGTTTTTGTATATACCTTATTGTTTAAATCACTATAATCATTAACTCTTTTAGCATCTATTTTAACTTGTTTTTCCTTTTCTTGCTTTTGCATTTTCTCAATAGCTTTATCAGTTATATCTTTACTCTCAAATTTATTATAAAGTCCATCTATTTGTTTTTGCACTTTTTCATTAGTTGCTTTATTATTTCCATCCCAATAAGTGTTAGAAAAAGCTGAAATACTTAAAATTGATAGCAAAGTAATTATTTTAAATTTCATTTTCATTTTAATTTTTCACCTCTTTTTTTTAAAATTGCCCTTTATATAAATCTTTAATGTTTGTATTAACCTTTGGAGTTTCTATTAATAAAGATCTTATATCATCTTCTGTTAGTCTAGTAGTTGCTCCAGATCTTGCTAATTTTTCATTAATTTCATCCATTTTTTGTCTTATTTTAGCATTAGCTTGATCTACTTTACTTCCAATAACTTGGTTATATTTATCATTAATTTTATCATTGATTTTTGTAGTTACTCTATCAATTTCTTGATTCATTTTGTTAGTTGCAAGAGTAGTAGCATTTTCCACATATCTATCAACAGCTCCAGTAGGATTAGTAACAAGTTCTCTAACTTGACTTTGCACTTTCATTGCATTTTGATAAAGTTTATTATTGTTTAGTGCCTCTTTTAATTTTTGTTCTAAAACTGTTTTTCCAATATCTTTCACTCTTTCCATTCTTTTTTCAAGTTCTCTTCTTAAAGCTGTTTCGTTTATACCACCATTAGCTATTGCTCCTAGAATATCTTTTTGTAAAGCTGATAAACCAAAACTATCCATTAATTTTTGCCCAATAACATCTCTACTTATATTATCAAAGTAACCACTTAATCTCAATTCTTCATTTCCAAGTTCATTTGCAATAGCATTATATGCTTTTATTTCTTGTGCATATTGACTAGATCTTGCTTTTTGTTCAGGTGTTAAAATTTTATCAGCTGATTCATAAGCATTTTTTAAACCTACACTTGCAAAATATTTTTGTTCTTCTATTGCTTTTATACTAGCAACTTGTTTATTCTTTTGTTGTTCAAGTGCATACATTTTTTTTACTTGTTCTCTCATATTCATTTCAACGAAAATTTCAGTTAAAGAATTTAAACCTCTATGAACTCCACCCATAGTTTCAGCGACTAATTGTAAAGCCTTAATATGGTTATTTGCATTTGCGACTCTTTCACTAAAAACAGTAGCTTCATAATTGGCACTATCAGCTTGAATATTTAATTCTATTTCTTTAAATCTATTCATCATTCTTTTTAATACTTTGTAATCTTCACCTAATTGGTCTTTGACTAAATCTAATGGTGCTAAATTAGGAGAATAACTACCGAAACGATCTTTTATTGATTTTTCTAAATTATCAATACTAGCCAATGAATTTCCAACATTCCCTTGAATTTTCTCAAGTTCTTTTTTCTTTTGTGCTAAATCAGACATATAATCTTTGTAAAAAGCTCCATCATTACTTGCTGTTTGTGCTAAACTGTTTTTCCATTCAGCTGTTTGCAATTGTAAGCCTTTCATAGCATATTCTAAACTTTCAATTTGTTTGTCTAAAATCTTCAATTGTGTTTCTTCAGTAGCCATATTTTCTGGGAATTTAACTCTTAATTCAGACTTAACTTCCATCTCATTCATATCTCTGTTTTGGTTTCTAATATCAGCTCTATATCTATACCAATCCAAAACATTAAAAGCTTCAACAACCCTACCAGTATTTCCTAAACTTAAATCATCATCTTTTAAAGAGTTGTACATAATATCTTTTATTTTAGCTTTTATAACATCTTTACCTAAATTATTATAAGATCCCCCTAAATTATTATTAGCAATACCTTTAAATCTTTGTGAATTGACACTATCAACGAATTTTCCAGCTGGATAAGCCGATAAACTCATAACCATAAATAAACTAGATATATAATATAAAATTCTTTTTTTCATTTTTATCTTGCCTTTCCTTTCTCACTCATATCAATAATCATTTGTTGATAATCTTTATATTTTTTTAATCTATCTTTTCCTCTGCCAGTAAAATAAACTTGATTTTCTAAACTTTCTATTTTCATTTGTAATTTTTCTTTTCTCAATCTTAATTCATATAACTTTTTGATGTTATCATTTTGAATTTCATCTAAAATTACTTTTGAAAGCATGGCTGAATTTTGATGAAATTCGCCAAGAGTATTTGTCATTTTTTTTATTTCACCTCTAAGGTTATTAGACATTTCTTCTTTTTTCTTTTTTTTCTTATCCTCATTCATATAAAATTTTTTAGCTTTTGCATTTTCTTTTAAAATAGTGCCTATTTTATTCAAAGAACGAGAATAATCAATTAACATATTTTCATTTTCATAAAGTAATTCTTTTTGTCTACCACCACTTCCAAAAAGATCATTTCCTTTTAAAAGCCTTTCCATTGTTTCTTGATAATTTCCAATTAATCTAAAATTTGAAACATAGTTTTTATTAAACATGGATAAATCTGTACTTATGTTTTTAAATTCTTTTAAAGCTTCATCTAACTCATCCTCTTCAGCTTTTTTTATAACACCTTCTAATTTAGCATTAACTTTATCTAACATAAGATTATAATATTTAATTTCAGCATCTTTTTGAATTATCTTATAAGCAACAATTTCTAATTGTCTTGCTTCAGTTGCAAAACCACCCATACTTTCAGCATAGTTAATATTTCCTTTAAATTCTCCTTCAAAATTTAATTTTTCAGAAAAACTTAAACTTGAAACTAATAAAAATAAAATCAAAATTTTACTTTTAAACTTATATTTCATTTTTTTACACCCCACTTTTTTTAAAAATCTTTTTCTATATTACTTTTCTTTAAATTAACATTATTTTCAAATTTATTAATACTATTTTTTTCTTTTGATTTTTCTTTTTCAATAAAAGTATCATCTTTATTTTCTGCTTTTTTTTCATCATCTTTTATAAAATATTGAATAATTTTATAAGATAAACTATTTTCTCTATTTTTTTCTTTTTCTTGCCTTTTTCTTTCTTTTTTTTCTGCTTCTCTTTTTAAATATTCTTCTTCTTTTTGTTGCAATATTTTTTCTTTGATTTTATCATATTTTTCTTGATCTTTTTTTAATGTATTAAATTCATTTTGATTGCTCCATGTTCCAGTAGCTTGAAGTTCTTTAAAATTACAACTAAAGATTTCATTTAACTTATATTCTGAAAGTGGAGTTTCTATATCATCATCTAAAAATTTAAAACCATCTATTGTACTATAATTTCTAGCATAATAATGTTTTACATTTTGGAGACCTACATATAAATTGTCCTTTCCATTTTCATCATAAGAAAACAATTCATCTTTTTCAGTATCGTAAAAAATTCTTACACCGTTACTGTCAAATTTTGAATATGTTTTTATTTCATCTGTTTCACTATTCCTTATCCAAAAAATGTGTTTTCTATTATCTTCATTTGCAAGTTTGGCGAAACCTATTGTTCCTATTTTTAAATCACGAAAAAAATCATCTAATGTAGCACCACCTATTTCATATTTGCCAATTTTGATTCCTTCTTTTAAGTCAAAAAAATTGTCAATTCTTGTAAATTTGTTATCAGATTTTTTCAAACAAAATTTATCTAAATCTTCTAATATTTCAAGTGCTTTATCATATTTATAAGAACCTATTTCATTTTTTTCACTTTCTGATAATCCTAATGTTTTAAAAATTCCCATTTTCTTTTCCTCACTTTGTATCAATCAAAATTTTATTATTATAACATTGTTTTTTTTTTATTTTATTATATCATATTTTTGAAAAGAACAAGTAATAGAATTTAATCATCTTTACTTGTTCTTTCTTTTGGTTTCAATTATTTTTCTATTTTTGCTTCTCTAATATAATTAATTGATTTTTCTAAAGTATCATCACTTAATTTTCCTTCACGATTTCTATATTTTAACCAAGAAATTATAACTTCTTTCAAACTATCAGCTGATGAATATATTTTATCAATAGCTTTTTGTGATGTTATATCTGATGCTCCTACAAAAGCTAAATCCAATTCGGTAGCATGTAAATCAAATAATGTACTTCCTAATCTATTTTTTATAAAATATTCTCTTTTAGGTTCAGCATTTCTTACAGTATTAATTTCAGTTTCATTTAGATTTAGCAGATCATAAATTTCTCTTAATTTGTCATTAAGGTCACTGTTTGAAGTTAAAATTTTTGTAAAACATTGTTCCAATATTGTTGTTTTAATAGGACTATCTAAAACATGTTCAGCACTTTGTGTTGCAAAAACATAATGGCAATTTTTCTTTCTTGATGTTAATAATTGTTGCTCAAAATAAGGAGCAAAAAATTTATTCATAAAAAATGTTCTTGCTTCATCAACTAAAACCATTGTTAAATTACCACTTTGTAATCTTTGAGATTCTATATAATGTGAAAGGTACATTGTTATAGGATTTACAACTTTTGGACTATTTTTTATTTTTCCCATTTCAAAAACAACAAGTTGAGAGTTATCAATTTTTTCATCATTTCCATCGAAAAATTTTCCATATATTCCAGCCATTGTGTATGGTTCTAATGCTTGTTTTATCTTAGCACTTTGTACAAAAGATACAAAAGCTGACATTGTTCTTTCAGATTGTTTCCTTTCACATAATGATTTTATAGCTTCATTAACTAATGAAACATTTTCTGGTGTTATTAAATCTGGATCTTCTTGTCCTAATAAAGCGAAAATGAACTCACTAGCAAATCTTTTGTCATCATCAGTTTCTAATCTTCTTAAAGGTTGAAAACTTAATGAATTTTCATCAGAACCTATATCATAAAAAGCACCATCATTAGTTCTGCAAAGTACTCTACTTGAACTGTCTATATCAAAGAAAAAAACTTGTGCTCCACGATATTTCATAGAATAATTAGCAATAGAGTTCAAAAGAACGGATTTACCATTACCAACTCTTCCTAAAATTAAAGTGTTACCAACATCTCCCTCAAATATGTCAAAGAAAAACTTTTCACCAGAACGACTTAAAGTATTTATTAAAGCATCATCATTTCTAAATTTTGTCTTTTGTGTACCTTGCCAACTACTTGAAGTAGGAAAAAAATATATCATAGCTGTACTATGAAGTGGTAATCTTCTAACATTAGCATTTAAGTTAGTTGGAATACTTCCAACATAAGCATCAAATGCATTCCATTTATCATCAGTAGCTTTTATATCACTAGCTAAAAATTCTCTTAAAACATATTGAACTTTGTCATTTAATTTTTCTAAATCTTTATCTTGTAAAATTAATGATTGTGTAACCATACCCCAGCTAACTGTATCTTCTCTTAATTGTTCAATTAAGGCTTGTGATTCTAAAGAAAGATTTTTTTCATATTCATTTTCTTTAGCATTAGCTTTATTTTCTTTACTTGTTGCCATAAAAATATATTGTAATGGATTATATTTTTTAGCACTATGATATTTTTCAGAGTCTTTTATTACTTTTAATGCTTCTTCTTTTGTAAAAGGAATAAATCTTGTAACAAATCTCATTTCAAAAGGTAAATCAAAAATTCTTCTAAAAGTCCTAAAAGTAATTTCGTTAGGTAAAAAATCTTCTGAAATTACTTTTGTATAATAATCTCCTATTTTTAAATTATTTCCATCTTCTACTGGTGAAAAAGAAACATACCCATCTAAATGGTAGCCATCTGGTACACTTTCAAAATATGATTTTTTAGCTTCATCAATAGGATTTATTGTATGTGATAAATAATGATATAAACTTTGATTACTTAATACTTCTATATCTAATACAGCTTTATCTAATAAACTTTTAAACATTTTGAAACCTTCATCAAAGATTAATTTTTCTTTGTCATATTCAGCTTTTGAAGTTTCTTCTTTTGATTTCTTTTCTCTTAGACTCAAAAGTGGATTTTCTTTTAAAAGCATGTCTTGTATTGCAACTGTTTTAGCAGTGGTAAATTTATATGAAAATGTGATATATAAATCATTTTGGTAAAAATCCATTTTTTTAAATTGTTCATATCTAGCAATTTCACACAATCTAGTTGTTAAAGGTGCATAAGTTCTTTCAGTTGGTGCTGGAAAACTTCCTTTTGTTCTTATTAAATCGTAGTGAATATATGTATTTTCTGGTAAATTTCTTAACATTTTGTTAAATGCTTTAAAAATTTCTTTTTTTCCATTTGCATCCAAATAGTCTAAATCAAAATTTCTGATTTTAACAACTTTTGCGAACCCACCATATTTCAAAAACATAGTACTTCCATCATCTAGGGATATATCAAATGGAATTTGAAATTGAAACGAATTTTTGTATTTTCTTAAAGGTTGCCTATCATCCATAAGTAATTTTTTCATTTTTTTTTCTAATTTTTTTTGTGCTTTTTTTTCTGTATTAGCCAATTTTTCTTCTTTACTTTTTCCCCAAAAACCTAACATTGTTACACCTCTTTTTTTATAGTTTTTATTTTTATTATACCATATTTTAAAAAAATAACAAATATGGTATAATAAAAATAAAAGGTAGGTTTTTTCAATGTTAGGTTTAAATAATTGGTTAGCTTGGTTAAGTTTATTTGTTTTTGTTAGTTTGATAGTTGTAGTTAGACATATAAAAATGACAATTTATAAGTTAAGAACTGAAAAAAATGATATTGAATACAAAATAGAAAATATAGTGCTTTTTGAAGTTTTAAAATTAAATAGTTATACTGAAGAAATTACACTTTTAGTTTTTTTAGGAATTTCAATAGGAACTTCACAAATATATTATAAAACACCATTTTTAGGTTTATTAATTTTCTTGTCTTTATTATATTTTTCTTTTATTTTTATCAGAACAAAGTTTTTGAAAAGTATGATAGAACAACCTTATTTTGATAAAAATGAATTGTTTGATATTGAAGAAAGTAGTTTGATTAATGAAGAAGTTGAAGAAAAGCTAAAAAAATATAAATTAGTAGGAAAAGAAAATTCTATTGCTAGAAAAAATGAAGTTTTAAAATTTGTAAAAACTAAAACTAGAAATATACAATTAAAAAATGAAATATTATTTTTTTATTTCTATTTGTTTTTTGGAATACAAATAATACTTTTAATCAGTGGAATTATTTTTTGGAGCATAAAATATTTTAAGTAAAAAAAGGAGCTTTAAAAGCTCCTTTTTCTTTATGTTTAATTCAATTTGATAAGGTAAAGTACCATTATCAGTTATTCTTAGTTTTGGTAATAAAGTATTTTGTTCAGCTTTGTTAAGAAGTTCCATATAAATGGTTTTATCAGCAGAATCGATATTATCTATTTTAGATAAACAATCTTTTATTAATTTAGAAAGTTCATCTATTTTTATCTTTTTTTCTTTTAAAACTTCTTTTTTATTATTAACTTTATTTAAACCTATATAAGCTGTATAATTTTTTAATTTTTCTTCATTCTTTGTAAATATTTTTTTATAATCATCTTTTGCATATTTTTTTAAGAAGTATTTTAGATTTTTTAAATCTTCTTTATGTTCTTCATATTTTTTTACTTTTGCATCAGATATATATGTCATATTATCTAAAATATTGGTTAAAATCATAAAATCATAAAAACTTTTAGCAATATCTAAAAATTCTATTTTTTCACCCAATAATGAATAGTAAGTTGGTTTAACTTCTTCATAAATTTGTTCTTTAAAAGATATTTTTTCTTTTTCATATTCATCTGTTTCAAACAAATTGTTTAAACTAACATTATAACCGACACATAACTTAAAGAAAGAAACAAGTTGTTTGTCTGAACCAAACATTTCTTTGATTTCTTTTTCTTTTATACTTTTTTTAGGACTACAAATTATTTCTTTTAATCTTTCCATATTATTTTTATCAATTTTTTTATTAATATTATTATCTTCTAAAAAAGAAATTAAATTATTAAATAAAGTTTCAAAATTCTTAATTTCTTCCAAATTTTGTCCTTCAAAAAGGAAATGTCCTCTATTTTTAAAAATACTATGTATTGCCAAGAAAACTAACCTAATATCTTTTTTTTCTGGATTTTTAACAAGCTCATTTCTTAAATGAAATATAGTAGGATATTGTTTATAAAAATCATAATCTTTATAATTATCATCATTAAATAATGTAAAATTTTCTTTTATAGATTTATCTTCAAGCCATAGCTGACTTTCTTTTAATCTTCTAAAAAAATTGCTATCTATTTTTAAAATTTCTTCAGAAAAAAATTCTTCTAATAAATTTAATCTCCATTTTCTCCTTTTTAATCTTCTTCTTGTATTTCTTTGTATTCTTCTTTCCATAGCAGTTTTTGCTTCATCAAATAATCTTGAACCCCACATATCTTTCTTATTGAATTTCAAAATATTATAATTAAGATCTGTAACACACCAACCAACAGAGTTTGTTCCAATATCAAAACCTAAATAATAATCAGAAAATTGTTGTTTTTTCATAAAATCCTCCATTTTTTACTTCTTTTTATTTTTTAAAATTATTATTGACTTTTATTAAAAAAAATGTTATATTATTTATAACCCTATATCACTACGAGTTCAAATAAAATTTTATTGAAATTGCCTTTAAGGCTAAACCTATATGTTTAGGTTAAAATGGAGTTTAACTCCATTTTTTTTGTTTCATTAAAAAAATTATAACTTCATCTATGCTAACTTTTATATATTTTTATAATTTAGCATATATTTCTATATATTTTTATTAATTGTTTTTAGCACCTTTCTTTGTTAAAAAAATGTAGTTATTACGATTAACTACATTTTTTATTGATAATTAATTATATTTAGGTTTATTTTCGTGAGTATCAGTCCAGTAATATTTTTTATAACCAGTTTTACCTCTTATTTTTAATTTTTCAAATGTAAATCTTCCTACATAATAACCAATTATTCCAACAATATATAATATTGTTAATTTTACTATTACAAGTAACATTTTATTCACCTCTTTTTTCTTCTCTTTTAATTCTTTCTTCAGCTATTTTTTTTACTCTCATTATTTCTTCAACACTTGGTGCTGTATCATGTTGTTTATATGTTAAATTTTTTTCCCAATTCATTTGATGACGCAAATTTGTATGTTTATATTTTCTAAAAGATAATAACTTAAATAATGCAATTAAAAATCCACCTATAAACACAACTAACAACAAAGTTGAATAATCAAATATTAAAAAAAACCAATATGATATTATTAGTATTATTATTACCAAAAAAGCTCCCAACATATTTCATCACTCCTTTTTTGTTGCACTTGTTTCCCTTTTGTGATTGCATTATACCATTTTGTTTTTTAGAAGTCAACAAAAATTTTAGACACATTTTATTAAATAGACACTTGTGTCTATTTAATAATTTATAAAGATTTTTCAACTTCTTTTAAAAGTTTTAGTTTTTTTGAATTATTTTTTACTATCTCAAAATTATTTTTAAAATCATTTTTATCTAATTCATAACTCTTTGGCTTTATATCAAAATCTAAATTAGAATATTCTTTTGAAAATTTAATATCTTTTGTTACTTTTATTTCTTTGTTTTTCTTATTAAAATTAGGTAAAAGTTCATCGCCATTTATATCAATAGAAAACTCACTGATTTCTTTAAATAAAGAATGATTTTTATTAAAATAGTCAATTTCTTTTACTTTTCTTTTTATTGTTAATTCATCTTCTTCTAATTCGTTTACTTCTAAAACTGGTTTCATTTTTTCATTTTTATATTTATATGTTTCTAATATATAATCATTTTCAGAATATATATGCTTTTGTAACTCAACAGCTAACTTTTGCCCTATTAAAGTGTTTTGTAAATTATTGATAGAAGTTTGCATTTCAACATCTGTATCTACACTAATTCTAATTTTTTGGAAAACTTCATTATGTGCAATAAAATCTTTGACACTGTTTTCCAAACTTTGATCATGGGTTATTTTTTCTATTTCATAATTTAATTTTATATCTAATTTCTTTTTAATATCTTTAACTTCATCATCAGTCCATAATTCTGGTTCATCACTTTTATCAATTAATCTAGTTCTAAAATATTCCTTTATAAGTTTATTAGTCGCTATCATTTCTATCTCTTCAGCTGAACCTTCAATATTGTTATTTAAAGTATGAATATCTAATTGATTTCTTGTATTATTATTAGAAATATATATTTTAAACAATAAGTTTTTTTCAAACATTCTTTCATCATTAAATAAATAATTACTATTTTTTTCAGTTAGTTCTTTTGGTTTTATTTTTAATGCAAATTCTTTTTCTTCTGAATCTTCATCTTCATTTTCCCATTCTAATTTGAACACAATATAATTCAAATTACTAAGGTATTCATTTAAAGTAGTATTTTCAGTAGCGACATAGTATTCGTTTTCTGTTTCAGCTTTTCTTAATAAAATACTTTCTCTATCATTTGTATAATTTTCAATTTTTCTATTATCTATCTTTATTTCATCATCTTTTCTTCTAGGTCTTGAATTAACATATTGTTTCATGTTAGATAAACTTATTTTTGCTAAATTATCAATTCCATTTAAAGCTGGATCTTCTTCTTCGTTTTCAGATAAATTAACAGTAGAAACATAATATTGAAGTGATAATATTTCAATGTTTTTATCAAAAAAATAACTTTCTTTTGTCTTTTCATCATTTTCTTTATAAAAGGGTTTTTTCGAAGTTTTATTATTATCAATTTTATCTTTTATAATAGTTTGTATTTGATTATTTTCATCTTTTATTTGAAAATCATTTATCAATTTTTTTTCTATTTCTTGATTGGAAGTTAAAAATTTTTTTAAATTATTATTTCCTATTGTAGAAAAATTAAAAAAGTCATTTATTTTTTCTATGTTAGATATAGTATCATTTTCTTCTAAATTATTGAAATTTATAATAGAATTGATAGTATTACTGTTTTGAACAGTTTTATCAAGTAAATTTTCTTTTTTTGTTTTTATAAAATGATGTTTTTTTAACGAATTATTCATTTTTTCTATATCTTCCGAAAAACCAAAATAAGTATATGAACCTCTTTCTAAAGAAAGTTTACCTATACTATCTTTTAAATTGTATTCGTTTTGTAAAGCTGTAAAAGCCATATTTTTATCTAAAATTTTATCAACCATATTTTTAGTAAGTTTATAATGTAAACCACTGTCTTTTGTGACCATTTTATTAATGTTTTCATCAACAAAACAATTTTTTATATTTTCTTTTAATTTAATCTGACTAAAAACTTTTTCATTAAAAGAATTTGTTTCAACACTTTTTTCTAAACAATTTGTTATGTCTTTTTCTATTTCAATTTTTTCAGATAACTCTTTAGAATGTTTATAAGCCTTTTCTAAAAGAGAAGGGGTATTTAATATCAAACTAGGTTTCTTTCCTTTAAATTCGCTACCCATATCTAATAAATCGTTATTGTTTTCTAAAGAAAACATTTTTAAATTATTTTTAGAGTTGTCATCTGGAATTACAAATAATTTTACTTTCATTAATGGTAAAGTCGGTCTTAAATTTTTTTTAAAATCTTCGCTTTCTGTTTGAGATTTTTCTTTTTTCTCATAAATTGTCGAATTAAATCCTAATTCTATTTTTGCTTTATCATTTTCTCTTTTATTATTTAAAAATTCTTGATAACTAATTTCTTTGGTTTCAACAGTATTTTCTAAAGTTAATTTTTCATTTTTTTCTTTCTTTTTTGGAATTTTAACAGATATTTTAAAATTTATATTTTCGTTATCTGAGTTTTCATTTATTATTTTTTCTCTATCTTCAATAGCTTTAAAATAAAACATACTTTCGTTTATGTTTCCTACTTTATTAAAATATGTAATATTCCCTTTGATATTATTTTCTATTAAATCAACAAAACTTTTTCTTTCATCTAAAAAATTATCTGTTATATCTATATCTTCTTTTTCAGCTATATTTTTTAATGGAGCTTCTATTTTTTCTCTTTCAATTAAAAACTCTTTTGAACGAATATTTTTTGTAGTTGTATTCATACTTAAATAATCATTATCAATTTCTTCTTTATCAAATTCTACAAAATAATTTGTATTGGGTTTATAGAATAAATTAGTATACACAAAATCTTTTGTTAAATTTTGAAAATTATATTGAATATTATCTTTAAGATTTTTCATAAAATCTTCATATTTGATTTCTGTATCATCATTTTCAGTATTTTTAGTTAAATCAGTAAAGTACATTATTTTTAATTCTTTTACAAGTTCTTTATTAGAAAAAAAATCTTCTTCTTTTTTATTAAATTTATCTTCTAATTTTATACAGTCTAATTCAAACTTTTCAAGATCAATTTCTTTTACATTTATTTTTCTATATGGTACTTCATCAAGTAAATTGTTTTCATTGTTTTTTCTATATTCCAATGTTGAATTTGAAATATAATTTTTAGTTTCTATTTTAAATTCATCACTTTCTTTTAATTCTTTAAAAAAGTTGTTTAATTGAAAAAATCTTTTGTTGTCTAAATCAAAATTATCATCTTTAAAAACCTTTGTTAAAACTTTGTTGTAAATATATCTATCAGTTATTTCATTAAAATCAATCGTTTCTTTAATGTTTTTATCTAAATTTATTAAATCACTATCGCTATTAATTAAGACATCTGGTACATTTTGAATAGTAAGATCATTTATTTTTTGTAAAATTATTTCATTACTTATATTGTGTTCTTTATTAATCTTGCTAAGATCATTATTTTTTAAGAGTTCAAAAAAATCTTTTTGTTCTGGGAATAAAATATTTAATTCTTTCATTTTTTCTTCTGAAATATTATCAAAATATTCTTTGATTTCATGAACTGAATTAGATTTTTTTAGATTATTAAAATCATTCATATAAATTTCTCCTTTTTCTTTCATTAAAATTTGTTCTGACTGCAGAATAAAAAATCTTTTTTCATTATCAGTATTTTTCCCTTTTTCATGTAATTTTGCAAATTTTTCTAATTGCTTTTGTGTATCAAAATTTCCTTTTTCATAAATTAATTCTTCATAATTTTCTCTAGCTTTATATATAAAGGCTTTTTCACGATAACTTTTTTCTTTTTCAATATAATTACCATTTTTTTGAAAAGTTGTAGCAAAGTCTTTTTTTGTTATTTCTTTTGAGAGTTCTTCATTATAAAAATTTCTAGGAAATACTTTTTCATAAATCATCAAATGGCAATGTGGATTTAATAAACCATCACTTGCCATTGGCTCATGAATAGCATAAGAATAACTTGTATTCTTTTTTAAAGTTTTTTCTATAAATTCTTCTATCATTTCAACTTTTTCTTTAGTAGTTTTTTCTCTAGGTAAACTAATTAATAACTCACTATTAACTCTTCCATTTTTTCTTTCGTTTTTATCTATTTCATTCCAAAATTGGCTTTCTTTTGAAAAAAAAGTAGGTACTTTTGATGAAGTATAAATCAAATCAGTACTTTTAGCAATTTCATCTTTATTACTCAATCCACTTCTAGTTATATATTCAAAAGAGCCTTTTGCACTTTTATTATCATTTTTATTTTTCTTTTTTAATTCTATTCTAAGCATATAAATTCACCGTTTTTTTTTCTTATATTATACCATATTTAGCAATAAAAAAAAGGTAAACTTTATAAGTTTACCTTTTTAAACTACTTTTTTAAGTTTTATTAAAATGGAAATTCATCATCTTTTTTAGGTGCATTAGGTTCTTCTTTCTTAGGTTCTTCTTTTTTAGACTCAACTTTAGGTTCACTTACTGTTGTTTTTTCAGCTTGAGTTGCTGTTTTAGCATCTTCTATTGCTGATTTGTCAGATTTTGTTGTACTTTTTCCAAGAGATTTTTTAAAATCTTCTCTTTCTTTTTCTAAAAATTCTTCTTTTGTACCATTTTTAACAGCTTCAATGTAATCAAGTTGTCTATGAACTTCATTTATTTTGTTTGCATTCTTTAAAGCATAATTCGATTTTGTATCTCCTTTACCTAATTTTTCATCAGCTATCTTTTGAATAATAGTATTTGATTTTACTAAATCATCTGGTATATCTCTAATTGCAGATGGATTTTGTCTAAACATTGAACCTACAAAACTAAAGTTTTCTTCTTGTTTATCTTTCAATAAATCTTTTGGATTATAACTTGCTATTTTAGCTGAATTTTCAAAATTTCTTACTCCTTTTGTTGATAATTCATCTTTACTTGGCATCAAGTCAGCAACTTCTTCTTTGAATTTCTTAGCAAAAGCACTTGCTTTTTCTTTATCAAAACCTTCAACATTGTGTTCTTTTGCTCTGTATTTGAAAGCATTTTCAAATTTTTCATCTTTTCCTAATAATAATTTTACATCTGATAATCCATCATAAGATACAGTAGCGTCTTTTGCTTTAGTTCCATCTTTTTTAGCCATATTAAGATCTAAAAGTTCTTGTTCTTGTGCTTTCGCTTCTTTAAAAAGTTCACCTAAAACTTGTTCTTTTATTATACTTGCTGGATTAGCTGTAATATTTTTAAATTCTTTTTCAGCAACTGCTCCTGCAATAGGTCTACCATTTTCATCAGTAGCAACTTGTTTTTCAACAGCATATTGAATAGGAGTACCATCAATTTGAGATAGTTCATAATTTTCATTTAATGTTTTATTATTCTTTATTTTTTCTCCCATACTTAATTCGCTTGAATTACCAGCAATAAGAGATACAACATCTTTTTCTCTACTAAATTCTCCCATATCTCCTACATTTTTATCAAAACTATATGTGCTTGGTCTTAATGCAATATCTTTCATAAGATCTTCTTTTATAAGTTTTTCTACACCTTGCATATCAGCAACTTTTTTCTTATCTTCATCATCTAATTTTGCAACAGTATCAGCTGGTATTTCAGTAAATGTTTTTACTTCAGCAAGTTCTGGTATATTATCATTAACTTTCTTTAATTTAGCTAAAGAATCATCAACTGTTTTTTGTAATTTTGCTTCATAATTTTTACCAAAATTTTCAACTATATCATCAAATTGCTCTTGTGTACTAGCTTTTCCCATTTCTTTTTTCAATTCTACAACAGCTGGTACATAGTGCTTTTGGACTGTTTCATAATCTATAACTCCGTTTTCTTCTTTAGCACCTTTTTTATCTGTACTTTCTTTAAATTTTGTTTCTAAAAAATCACCAAGTTTAAATTCTTTAATTGTTTTTGACATAATAATCTCCTTTTCGCCCTCTGGCAGTAAAAATTTTTATTATTTTAATATTTATATAAATTTATTATACCATTATTTATTTTTTTAACAAGATTATTTTGTATGAATAATCATTCAAAAAATATATAATGATTTTTTTAATTTTTCTTTGAAAACACAATAAAAAATGAAAAAGACTATATTTTTAACATTTTTTTTGTCTAAAATAATTTATTTGTTATATGGTATTTTGACTATTTAATTTTATATTCAAGTTCAAATCTTTCACTAGGTACAAATTCATAAGTAACATTATTAGAATATTCACCTATTTTTATTAAAGCATCACCTTTTTTAGCTGTTAAAATATCTTCTCTAATTTTAACTTTAAAAAAATTATCTTTTAAAAATTGATTTTTTGCTTTTGTTAAATCGTAAAGAATTGGTAATTGATAAATATGTCTTATTAATCCTAAAAATTCATCAATTGTATTTTTTTCCAAAACAATTCCTTCCATTTCTTTTTCAATTCTTATTATTTTTTTCATTATCTCACTTTCCTTCCGTTTTATCTTTTTGAAGTGTTTTTATAATTTTCTAAATCATCTTTTATGTTAGTTAAATCTTTTATTTTCATTGGTTCAACATTAAATTCTTCAAAATAATATTAAAAATATTAATTGTAATCTTAGTCAGTGTAGACGCAAGTCTTATCTAGTAGTGGCTATCATGGACTAGCCAAAAAGAATAAGGGTTTTAAAACCAAACTTCTTAAAAGATAATTTAATTTATTATCTTAGAAACTCTTGACTTTAGTCATGAGTAGTTCATATTCAGAACTTCCTAAAAAAAATAACTAATTCATCATAAGTAAAATAAGAATTTAGGACAGTTTTTCCAACTGTTTTATATTCGGTGGCGTCCACACAAGACTTATCATTCTTTATCATTCCTTTATGTTTTTAGAAATAACAGTAAAACCATTATCTTTTTCTTCAAAAAAATCTTTTGAATTTTTAGTAAAAAATATTGAAATTTCATGTTCCTTTTTCATTTTTGGTTTTTTTATTTTAAAAAAATTTTTTATTTCTTTTTTTTCTTCTTCTGATAAAGGTCTGCTCATAATAAAATCATTTTCTATCATCTTTTTCTCCTTTATTTATAGTTTTTTTTATGATTGCTTTTTACCAAGTAACATCATCAATTACTGATTTTATTTTACGATAATCTTTATCACTTACATAACATCTAATTACTATAACTCCATCTATTTTTTCTTGTAAAGGTAAATATTCACCATTATCAATAGAAATTTTATATAAAACAACAGAATTAGGTTCTAATTCATAAAGAATGTTTGTCATTTCCTCGTTAATTATTATGTTCCTTACAAAACTATAATTGATATAAACAGTTTCATAACTTAAAGTTCCATCATTTTTCACTGTTGAAACTCTTTTTATTTTTAAAAAAGAAATTAAAAGATTCGTATTCATATATATTCTCCTTTTTTTAAAACAATGTTCCCACAGCTGAAGTAGCTTTTATAAAATCTTCTAAAAATTTTTTCTTTTCTTCAACTTTCTTTTCCCAAAACTTAACTTCTCTTTTGGTAGTTTTTTTTGTTTTTCTTTCTAATTGTTCTGTTGCCCAAATTAAACTATCTTCAACATTAAATATATCATTTTCTAAGTTTCTTATACATTCATCAAAAGACTTAAATTTTCTAGCTTGATTTTTAATAAAAAATTTATGTGTTGTATCAACTGATATTTGAGTATCTTTTACTACAAAAATTCCTTTATTATCTTCAACACAACAATCACAATAAAATTTATCATGAATATCATAGAAAATTTTATTATCTTCAATAATACCACCACATTTTTCACATTTTAACATAAAATATCACTCCTAATTTTTAAAAATTGATATATACTTTATTTAATTTATTTTCCATTTTTTACTCCATTTATAATATCTACATAAAAACCATTTTTAAAAAAAATAACTAATCCAATTATAGTAAAAATGAATCCAATTATAGTAATAAAAACTTCTTCTCCTTCTACATTTTTTTTAAGTGAAGAATTATAATGAGTATATAAAAAACATGAAAAAGATATTCCAAAAGAAAACCAAAATAAAATTTCTGCTATTTTTAATTTTTCATTTCTAGCATAAAAAAATAAAATTGCACCTATTCCAAATAACATACTTGATCCTAAAATTTTAAAAAAATCTAATTGATTTTATTTTCAATTTTTTATCAATATTTGGTAAAATTTTTGTTACTATTAAAATTCCCCACAATACAGAACCAATCCCACCTAATGCAAATCCCAAAATACCTATTATTGATTTATCCAATTTTGACTCCTTTCTCCTTAAATTATTTATTTTTGATAAGAACTGGTAATTCATAAGTATTAAGATCAAAATCATTATCAAAAATAAATGGTGAATGTGTAGTTGTAATAAGAGCATTACAATCTCCATGTTTTATTATATTTTCCAATAAATCTTTTTGCCAGATAATAGATATAGACTGTTCTGGTTCATCAATTAAAACAATTTTTTTAGTTTTATTTTTTGTGTAAATCTTTGAAAAAATATAAATTAGATTTTTTATTCCACCAGAAAAATTATGGAAATTTTCATTATTTATTTCTGTAATATCTGATTGATATTTTTGTATAGTTTTTAATAAATCTTCCATTCTAACATTATCTAATGAAACATTTTCAACATCACGAATATCTTTTATGAAAACAATATTTTCATAAATTTCTTTTTCTAATTTTTCGTTAGAATAAGTAATTAAGGTATCATCTGGTGTTCTGGTAATAGTAAAATTATTATTTCCTTTTAATTTAGGAATTTTCTTAGGTGTTATTTCAAAAACATTCTTATTTTTAAAAGTAATTACAATTTTTTCAAAGTCTATTCTTGATAATTTGTCAAATTGTCTTGTTAAAGTTAAATATAACAATTTTAAGGCTATTGTTTTACCACAACCATTAGTTCCAATAAAAATATTAACTTGTTTTTTAAGATTAATTTCAATATTCCTATTACCAAACAATCCAATTATCTCAACTTTGTCTACATTACTTAAATTATTTGCTGTCTTATTTTCTACCATTTTTTTATTCTCCTTTTTTCTTATAGGTAATATAATTTTTAATTTCGTAATTGTATTATACCATTTTTATTTATAAAAAACAATAATAAAATAAAAAAATAAGTCAAATAACGATATGTTTTTGTTCTTTATACTTTTAATAAAAAAAAGCTAGTATAAACTAGCCTTTTATCATATTTTAATTTTTTATATCTTCTTTTGTTTCTTCATTCATTGTTTCAACAATTTCTTCGTTCTTTTTTAAATTTTCACCTACTTCATTAAATATAAGTTCTGTTTTACCTTTAACATATTTATTTGGAACTATGCTTGTTAATTTGAATTTTAGTTTTCTTTCTTTTTTAGAAGTTACCAAATAATTTTTATATTTATCTTCAAAAATTTCTTTTTCTAGTGTTATTAAAGGTGTTTCTGTTCCTAAATAATTATAAATTTCTTCAAAAACATTATCTACATCTTCAGAAAACGAAATATATAAGTAACATATCTTTTTTTCTTCTTCAGTGTTCTTTAAAATGGCAATACCCTCTATTTGAAATCCATTACTATTTATATTTCCGAAAAATAATATTTCTCTTTTAGTATTATCTTCTTCTATTTCTTTTAAAACTTTATCAAACCATTCATCAAAATTTGGATATACATTTTTTAATATTTGATTTGAAGTTTTATTTTTAAAAAATTCTTTTAAAATTTCTCTTGTATTCAAATCAGCTTGAGAATACTTTAGAACTTTATGTCTTTTTATTCCGTTTGAATTTTCTCTTTTTAAAATTTCTTTAATAAAAATTTCATCATATAATTCTTTTTTGTTTCTAACTTCTTTTAAAAGTTTAAAATCAAAAGGAACATTTAAACTTTCTTTTCCATTTTTAAAATCTTCAATTATTTCATTCATAATAGGATTTTCTTTTTTTAAACTTTTTAAATAATCTGGAAATATAGTAGATAATAAAGGTAATCTTATATCCTTTAATTGAAAATTTTTGTATAAAAAATGACTTTCTCTTTTTCCTTTTAAACGAACTCTTTTACCTAACAATATATCATATTCATTTTCAAATTTTAGTGTAACATCAAGTTGATAATAGAAAGTATTACTTGAAAAATCAATAAAATTCATAGAAAATATTGAAATATAATATTTGTTTATTTCTTCAATGTATCTAAAATTTAAAGCAAATTTTATTGGAAATTTTATTTTAAGTTTTTTATTAAAATTTTTACAAAACATTTTAATAAATTCTTTTTCTGTTTCATCAAGTTTAAAAAAATAAATTCTATCATTTTGATAAAAAGGAGTAAAATTTTCCATAGCACTTTCAAAGAGAACAGATAGAAAAGGAGCGACTTTTTTTATTCGTTCTCTTTCTTCTGTTATTTTTAATTTTATATCTTGCTTTTCTTTAAATTCGTGAAACTTTCCAGCTTCATCAAACTTAAATTCTTCGAATAAATAAATTTCATCATCTATTAAAAATTGCATTTTTTACCTCTAATTTTTTTCTAAGTATTTATCAAATAATTCTTTTGAAATGTATTTTATTTCTGAAAAAAAACAATTATTATTATATTCACTTATGAATAAAAGATAATTTCCTTGTTTAAAATCTAACAAATTATTTTTTTCTTTAAGTTTATTAGGAAAAATCAAATACTTTTCTTTTTTAAAAATTTCTATTAAATTTTTGCAAACTTCATCTAAATTAGTAAAAAAATATTTTTTATTATTAACCTCATATTCAAATTTATTTTTTTTCAAATGGATAAAATTACTAAAAGGAGCTTCAACATTTTTTTCTTTTTGTATATTTTCTTCCATGTTTATAAAATATCTTTTTATAGAAAGATATTCTATGTCTTTTATGATTTTTTCAATGTTTTTATCATTTATTTCTAAAAAATTTATATTTTCTTTTGTTTTATAATATTTTCCATTTTCAAATTCATAATATTGACAAAAATTTTTTTCTTTTGGCATATCACAATTTTCGTTTAAATTAATAGGAAATGTTTTAAAGTGTTGTTCGTATCCAGCTTCTAAATTTAAACTTTCAAAAAAAGGATCTTTAATAAAAACATCATTTATATGTGCAAGAAAAGTAGTTTCAACAAAAAGAACTTCAGTAGAATTTCCACCAAACAAATAATGTAATTCAACAAACCCATTTTCTTTAAAAAAATTTATTGTGGCTTCTTTTGAGAACTTTTCAATTTTTTCACCATTTAGAATGATATATGGTATTTTAAAATTCTTTTTCTGAAGTAATGTATCTTCAACTTTTTTTTGAAAAAAAACATCACAAAATTTATTAATATTTTTTTTATTTAAAATAAATCCTTCAACTTCGTATTTTTTAATAGTTGCTTTATCGAAAATGTTTTTCATATTTTTCCTCACTTTTTTATATTTTATTTTTATCATTATTATCAATTGGTTGAACTATACTAACTCCCTTTTCTAATTTCATTTTAAGTGGTCTTTTTTTATAATTTTCTTCTTCATATTTTTTTCTAGCTTTTATTCTATTTTGCTCTGGCTTTATAAAAAGAAAATAATATCCAATAACTGAAAAAATAAGTGGTGTACTAAGAACAAAAGATAATGATAGATAAAATTTTAAAATTTCCATATTAATTTCCATATTAAATACCTCTTTCTTTTTTTATTTTTTTTAGACTTAAAAAGCCATAATTATTTTTCTTAGCCAAATCATATAATTTTGGCTTTGATTTTTTTTATTTTTAAAAAAGTTTTGTGTTTATTTCAAAGGTTATTTCACCTTTCATATAAGCATCAATCAATTTTGTACTAAAATAGTAAGCACTAACAAATCCTAATGTAAACCCTATTAAATCAAAAGCAAATCTCAACATTTTTTTCTCCTTTATTTTTTTAATTATTCTGTTTTCTAACCCTTTAATTTAACACTACTCTCAAACTTTATAATTTCACTTAGAACAAAACAATAGACTTTTTTTTTCTATTTTATTCTAAAACACTTCATTTCTTCATTTTATCACCTTTAATTAATTTTTAAAATATTATCATCAACAATCTTAAAATTCGGCATTTCCAATTTCCATTATATTGTCATCATCTTGTAAAATGTTTTTAAACTTTGTAAATTCTGGTATAAATTTCATTTTAATTGTTCCAACAGCACCATTTCTATGTTTAGCAATTATAATTTCGGCTTTTCCAATATCTGGCGATTGTGGATTATAATATTCATCTCTATATAAAAATATAACAATATCAGCATCTTGTTCTATTGCTCCAGATTCTCTTAAATCAGAAAGCATAGGTCTTTTATCAGCTCTGCTTTCTAAGGATCTTGAAAGTTGCGATAAAGCGACAATAGGAATATCTAATTCTCTTGCAATAAGTTTTAACTCTCTTGAAATTTCTGAAACTTCTTGCTGTTTATTCATTGATTTATTAGATGAATACATAAGTTGTAAATAGTCAATAACTATAAAATCTAAACCATGCAACCTTTTTTCTAAATTGGCAATAGTTCTTAATTTAGATGGAGTAAGTATAGGTTCATTAACAATTTTTATTGAACATTGTCCTATGTTAGACATACCTATACCAACTTTTTGAGCATTTTCATCATTTAAAATACCTTGCTTTAAAATATTATTACTTATTTCACCTTCCATTGATAAGAACCTATTAAAAAGTTGTTGTTCTCCCATTTCCAATGAAAAAATCATAGCTTTTTTTTCTGGATTTTCTTTAGCAAAACCAGTCAATAAGTTCAAGGCAAAAGCTGTTTTTCCCATTGCAGGTCTACCAGCAATAATAATTAAATCTGATGGATTTAAACCATTTAACATGTAATCCATTTCAAAAAAACCAGTCTTATATCCAGATTTAATAGCACCTTCATTATTAATAACATCAAAGTTTTGCATAGCTTTTACTGCTAATTCTTTTAAGGAAACAATATTTGTTTTTGTTTCTTGGAAAGCTACTTTTTTCAATAGCTCATCTGATATTTCTATTGCTTCAGAACTTGGTACAGAAATATCACTTGCTATTTTCATAATTTTTTCTCCAACTTCGTATAGACTTCTTTGTCTTGCTCTATCTACAATTATACTAGCTAGTGCTTTTAAATTATGTGTACTAGCTAATTCTAAATAATCAGCTACTTTTTTTAAAAGTATATCTTCAGAATAATTATTTTTAGAATTTTTAGCAACATAATCCATAATAATGTTTTCATCAAAGGAAGTATTTTTTGAAAAGAAATCTATAATTCCTTGATAAAAGTCAGCATTTATTTTATCATAAAAATCAGTTGGTTTTATATCTGGGAGTACATTTGCTAATTCATCAAAATCAACAAATATAAGTCCACCTATAAATGTATTTTCAATTTCAACAGTATTTTCTAAAAGGGGATTTTCTTTTAAAAGTTCATTTTTGTAATTTTCATTATATTTAACCATATTCATTCCTTCTTATTCTTAGATTTTTTAATTTTTTGAAATATTTTTTAAATAAATTTTAACCAATTCAACTTTATCAATTTTTAAATTGTGATTAAAATAAATCATTAAATCAGTTAGAAAAAATTTAAAATGATCGTATGTAAGATAATGATAAATTCTATCTCCTCTTAAAGTACTGTAAATAAGTTCTATAACATTATTTTTTTCGTTTCTATCTTTATAATTTATGAAATAATTTTCTAATCTTTCAATTTGTGATTTAGAAATATAATCAGAACAACTATTTAGAAATCTTAAAGTCCATTTTAATGTATCGGCAACAGTATATTCATCAATTTTATTTTTTTCATCTTTATTTATTTGAAGTTCTATCAAATTTTTTATAAGATGATTTTTAGCATTTAAGATACTATAACTAATTCTATTTTCTTTATCTAACTCTATTTGTGTTTCAAAAAGTTCTATTAATTTTTTCATGACAATTTTCTCCTTTTTTTCTTTTTTATAATATAAATTTTTATTTTGGTAATTGTATTATACCATTTTTATTTCAAAAATTCAATAAAAATTAAAACTATAAAAACCGATTTTTTATATTACATTATACCATTTTTTAAAATAAATTCTTTTCAAAAAAAATTTTTTGTGGTAGAATAAATTATCTCCCAGAGTTAATAATAAAAAAATTAACAAAAAAAATAAATTGTTTCAAAGAAACAGAAATGAGGTGAGTCCAATCTAAAAAATAGAGAAAAATATAAAAACTAAAAAAATCGGCAAAAAAATTGGTGAAATGTTAAAATTTATAAAACTAAATGTACACTATTTTATTTTTAATAAATAAAAACTACTTTACACAAAAATACAAAGTAGTTTTTTTTATTTGTTTAATTATTTCTTTTGTAAAAGTTCGTAATAAACATGTAGCTTTCTAATAATATTAAATATTTCAAAAGTATTTTTTCTCTTCTTTTTCTTTTTGAGAAAATTCAGTAAAAGAAATAATAATTTCTTTAGATTTTTTGTAATTTCTCATTATTGTCAAATTTAATAAAAAAAATAAAAAATAGGCTAAAAAGCCTATTTTTTAAACCCTACTCACTACTCTCAAACTGTATAATCTTTAAAAAGATAATTTTGATAAATAGGAAGAATAAGTTTTATCATATTTGCTCTTTTTAAATTTTTATTAAGATCAAGTATTTCTTTTGATAAAAATTCAATTGTTGTATCTATATTATTTTTTCTACCTTCATGCACTTTAGGTTTCATTTTTTCTTTTTTTAAATTTTCTATTTCTAGCCTAATTTTTTCAATTCGTTCAGTTATTTTATTAGGCATATTATTCCAAATTTCTAAAGATTTTTCTCTATCTCTATAATAAATTTTTAATTCTATTGGTTTTATATTACTTTTCTTTAAATGCCAAAAATTTATTTTTTTATTTTCTAATGTTATATCACTCTCTTTAAAAGCATAAAAAGTTTTAAGATAAGTTCTAATTTTTCTATCAAAAAAGTCAAAACTAATATTAATTTCTTCAGAAGAAATATTTTTTGTTATATACATTTTAGTTTTTAAATAGATTTGTGCTTTTTTCCATAGTTCTTTTATAAAGAGATCTAATTCAGCCATATAACTTCCATCTTCAATTATTTTACATAAACTAAATTCATTATCTATTAGTTCAAAACAATACATAAATATTTTGTTTCTTCTATAAATAGCATCATTTATTCTTTTATCTTCTGGCTTTGGATATTTATTTTCTCTTGGTTTTTCTAAAATATCTTCAATCAGTTTTTCTTTTTCGTATAATTCCATATTTAATCACTCCTTTTCAAAAATATTATACCATATTTTATAAAAATAAAAAATTATTTTTCGAGAAAAGGTGGAGTAGTACAGTTAGAGAAAACTTTGTTTTTTTTAAAATAAAATATTGACTTTTAAATAAATAAAAGGTATAATTAATCCGTAATAGGTTTGATAATACTAAATTCATTTTAGAGCTTTCCAGAATTTTTAAAAAAATAAGTTAAGAGTTTTTATTTAATTCTTAGCTTATTTTTTTTAAAAAAATGATTGACTTTATTTTAGCAATATGGTATATTACATTTACAATAAAGATTAATATTTTTTTTATCACTCCTAATGAAAAAAATGTATCTTAAAGTATGTTTATAACCACCAAAAAAAGAAGTTAAAAAATAACTTCTTTTTTTATTAAATTTGACAAAATACTTGAAATATGTTAATATTTGATTAGGGGAAATGTCAAATTACATATTTATCATATTATTACTTCTTTTTAATAAAAAAAGAGTGGAAATGAGCCACTCTTTTTTTTATTTATTTATTAAATTAAGAATCAACAGTATTAAGTTTAATAAAGTATTCTAAGTTGAATATTGCTTTATTTGCTTTTATAAATTCTGTAACTATTAAATAGTCATTAGGAAATTTATTTTTTTGTTCTAAAATTGCTTTATATTCTTTTGAGTTTATATTAGGATATTTAAAAAAATCTAATTTATTATCTATTATTAAATATTCTAATTTATTTTTATCAAATTCTTTTCTATCTTCTCTATTAAAAATCAAGTCATTACTTAATTCCATTCCAATGATTGTATTACCAGAATTGTCAAATTCTAGTTGAGTTATTCTAAATAAATTTCTTAACTTTTCTAAATTTTTTGAATTAATAATAAGTAAATTATTTACTTCAAATTCATATCTTTCTGTATTACCTGCTTTTGTTTCTTCAGCAATTAAATTGAATTTAAAAGGCGATAAATCATTGTTAGCATATTGCATAAATTTATCTCTTGCTTTATTTATAGCTTGGCTGGTATTTTGTTTTACAGCAACTCTATCTTCTCCTAAAATAGAATTTATTTTTTCATCATTCAAATTCTTTTCGTATGAAAATATTGTATCTTGCTTTTTTTCTAATTTATAATGAGAAAGAATGTATTTTACAAATTCAATGACATTTAAAACTTTTCTTAAATCGTTTTCATTATGAAATAAAATTTCAAATTCTATTGTATCTTTAGCTGGAACAAAGTAATTTAATCCTTCTACTAATAATGGTTCTAAATCTTTAAGGAAAATTAAACTTTCTAAATATATAAATGTAAAAATTTCATATATGTTTTTAAAATAAAAAGTTTCTACTTTAATATCTTTAGAATTTTTTATTTTTTTATATAATTTAATTTCAAACAAACTGCATTCAGCAAGAGAATTTTTTAAATTTTGCTCTAACCATTCTGGTTGTACATCATTTTCTTCATCAATAATTTTATTATCTTTCAAATATTTAAGAGTCGCTTTTTTCATTTCACTATATGAAACATTAGGAATTTTTTTCAAAATATTGTTAATTTCTTTTGTAAAATTATATTGAGATAGCTCAATATAATTTTTTAAATTAAAAATCGAATAAGAAAAATCTAAAAGTTCTTTTTTAGGTAAAAATATAATAGGTTCTTTATCTTCTAATTCTTTTTTTATTTGTAATAACTTATATTCTTTTTCATTTAATTCCTTTTTTATATTGTTTAATTTATTTAAGTAATCAGCCATTTCTTTAAGTTTAAAACCTACATAATTTTTAAAGGAACTTTCTTTTTTTACTTTTCTTTTAACAGTTTCATCATCAAAAGGAATAAGATTATTTTCGATTTTATAGTCCAATCTTTTTTTCTCATTTTTTTCAGTAGGATATACCAAGTAATTTTCTACTATAAAACTTATAAAGAAATTATAAAGATAATCTTCAATATAATTAGGGGTATCTTTATCTTTAATTTTATTGATATAAGTAAGATAATTATACAAACTATAATCAAGTCTATCTTCAGTATAAAATTCAATATATTCTTCAAATAAAGGGAAAAATATTTTGTTAATAATTTCTAATTCAATAAATAATTCATTGAAATCAACCATCTTTTGTTTCATAAAAGAATTTTTATTTTTCTTATTTTTAGGAATATAAAAATGTAATTTAGGAATAACAGTATTTTCTTCATTTATTAATTCATTTTCTTGATCATCTTTTTGGTTATTTTTTTGAAATTCAGAAAATAATTGAATTATTTTCACAAATTCATTATATTCTTTTGTTTTTAAAATTTCTTTAAGTTCTTTTGTTTTTAAAAGAAAATAATCATTCCAAGTATCAATTTCTAATTGGTTATTATTATTTTTATCCTTTAATAAATTTAATTTTAGAACACTAACAAAACTTGCATAGAAACTATGAATATAAGCTATGATAAAATCAATAGTAGATATTCTAAAAATATCTCTATTATTATTAAAAAAGTTATTAATATTTTTAAAAATTTCGTTAAACTCTAAAAGTTCCTTATCTTTTTCATTATTATTAGTTTTTAATTTTATAAAATTAAAAATTTCATTAATATCAGCTTGACTTTTAAAAGAAAATTTAGATTTATGTAGATTATTTAAAACAAAATAATAAATATTTTTTTCTACAATCATTTCCTTTTTAGTTTTTGTGGTAATAACAACATCTTCTTTAAGATTAAGATTATACAAAAGATTTGTAAAAGCATTTCCACTTTTTATCATTTGTTCTTCTAAACTTATTTTATCATTTAAGCTGTTATCATTTGTACTTTCATCAAGATATAGAGAAAGTGTTGCTGGTTTCTTTTTATTAATTACAAGTTTATTTTCTTGAAGTTCTAAATTGCTTTCTCCTTTAAAATTTACAACCAACGAATTATTAATTAATTTCATAAGATTAGTTCTATTTAGAATTTTTTTATTTCTATCTATTTCTCTTCTACTAGGGTTTTTAGGTAATCTTTCATTAATAACACCAAATAAAAAAATATCTTTTAAATCGTACATATTAATTAAAAAATTATATTTATTATTTTTGTTATCCTTACTTTTTTCTTTTGCAGTTTTGTTAAGAGTAGTTTCAATAGTTTCTTTAGCTTTTTTCTTTTCTTCTAAAGGTTTTAATAATTTTTCTAAATCAGCAGTACCTTTAAATATTTCTTCTATACTACTGTCATCAAGATTTACAATACTACCTTGTACTTTAATTTCAACATTATCTTCATGAGTTTCTTTATTTTTTTCATCTTCATTTGTTGTTATAAAAGGCATTAAATTATTAATATACTTTTTATATTTAGGATCTTCTAATTTTTTGTTATTAACGATTACAACTTTTAATCCTTTTTTCTTCAATATAATATTGTAATTATCTAAAAATTTTTTATCAGTTACTAATGCTCTAAGTATATATTCATTTCTAAGATTATCAATAACGGAAAATTGATAAAGATAATCTTGTCTAAAATTTTTAAAATTCTTATACCATTTTATATTAGAAATATATTTTTTTTTATATTCTTTATCTATGCTACCACTATATACTTCAAGCAATCTTTGTGCTTTAGAAAAATTACTCATAATGTTTTCATGTGATATAAGAACACCAATTTCCTTATCTTTAAGTTCTTCTATTGCTTTTGTACTATTAAAATTCTTATTTAAAATATTTACTTTTTTTTCTTTATTATTAATAGATATATTAAAAAGAGATTTTATTATATCTTTTATTGGAATTTGATTAGTTGCCATCTTTTAATCCTTTCATATATTAGATATTTTAAAAAAGCACAAAAAATTCTATAGTATCAAAATCTATGTATAAATACGACATAGATTAAGTTCATAGAGAATAACAATAAAATTTCTATTATTATTTCATATCGGCTGTACTACACAACCACCATATTAGTATGTTCTTATGGCTATACTAACTTGCTTGTAAATATATTCTGATGTCTAAGATATTCTAATTCTTCTATTAGTTTTTCTCCAGACTTCTTTAATATATTCAATGCTCCATTCAAATCTGCATTTATTATCTTACCTTGTTTAGTTTTATAAATTCCTCTTTTTATTCTTCTACCACTAAATTTTATTTCTTCTGTTTCTTCCTTGTATATTGGTATATTATCATTATCAAGATAACTTGCTTTTGAAGTATAACTTTCTTCTTGTTCTTTATACTCTATTCCGTTATCTTCTAATTTATATTTTAATATATCCAATATCTTTCTAAATGGTATACTTACAAAGTTTTGATTATTCTTACTTCCTATACTTATCTCTTGTTTCCACCCTTTATTATACCCTACTACTAATTTTGAGATTTTTTCATCTTTTAATATTTCTATTAATTTATTAGTGTAATATCCTATATAATTTCTAAGTTGTTCTGTTCTTTTATATAGTAATTGATTTATAAACTTAGAAACATATTCTTTATTAGGTAACATTGATTGTAAACTAGCTTTTATTTTATTGAAATATTGATTGATTGCTTTTAATTTAGTTCCTTTTATTGATATTCCTTTTTTATTATAATTAAAAGCTATTGTAAATAAATTTTCTAGTCCTATATCTATACTTGCTACTCTATCAGTTTTTTCTACTTCTATTACTTCTTTTTCATATATTAGTTCGCATATAAACTTATCATTCTTATTATATATCCTAAAACATTTACAATCTAATTCCTTATGTCTGTTAGCTATTTTAAGTCCTTGTTCCATTTTATCAGTACCAATATATCCTAATTTAAGTTTTTTCTTAGATATTACTTGATTATTATATTCTACTAAGTTATATTTTTTCTTATATCTAGGTATATTAATCTTCTTATCATAAGTCTTATTTTTCTTCATCTTTAATAACTTCCAATAAGAAGTCCAATCATTTTTTAGTTTATCTACTATGTTTTGTACTATCTTCAAGTTAATTGAATATTGTTTTAACTTAGAAAACTCACAAATAATCTTATAAAATAGAGTTGAAAACTGTTTATTTTCATCTATATATTCCAAAAATAACTCTTTTAAA
>QWCT01000305.1_pt1 | contig 34287 bp, 56 predicted proteins | sample 1972681 | NCBI WGS metagenome assembly QWCT01 (sample SAMN09866701, study PRJNA288562) | Human oral metagenome isolate pre3_saliva, whole genome shotgun sequencing... | isolation source: mouth | host: Homo sapiens | place: USA: California | reverse complement strand
CAGTGTTGGAGTAAAGTGAACAACTGCATCGTCTTTTAACTTTTGGCTCAATCCTTTCTCTAAATAGCGGTTGTCGAAATAATCTCGCCCAACTCTTACAGTGAATAAACCTTGTTGAATAAACTGTCTTAGCTTTGGGATTTGGCTTGTTAAGGCGTGGATAACTTCGGCGGGTGTTTTGCAATCTAGCCTAAATTCAGTTCCAAACTGTTTAAGGCTACCGTAAAATCTAACGTTGACCATTCTCTGTATCTCCAAATACTGTGAGTGTGTTTAAGCCAGTAACCATCGTACAAATCACGCTTAGATAATCGTTTCGGTGCGTGATGCAATACCATTTGTTCGCCTACATAGATTGCTGCGTGGTTAGGCACGCTTGCCCCCACACTAATTAAAATTACATCGCCGACTTGAGGCTCTTTGACTTGCTCAAATCCTTGTTTCTCAATGTTGTCTAGGTAGAGATTTTCACCATCTTCCCACCAATAATCTTTGCGCTCGAAATTAGGCATCTCATAGCCTGATAGACGGTAGAAGTCTCTGAATATCGTGTAACAATCCATTTCACCGTGTTTAAATTCACGACCGATTAGAAATGGTATTTTCGGGGAAATATGAATTTGCTCATCGCAAACTAACCAAAAATCTAACTGGCTATATAGTTGCGTTTGTAAGTCTGATTGAGAGAGTTTTGGCTCACCTTGCGGGTGCGAGTGAACCAGTGCTATAACTTCACCTTTCTCACTTACTGCAATGTAATCTTCTGGCGAAATTTCAAAGTGGTTTTCTTTATCTTCTGCCACGTTTTCACAGGGGATAAAGACTTTTTCGCCGCCTACTAAAACAACAAAACCACAGCTTTCCTGTGGTTCTTTTGATTTTGAGTATTTGATTATCTCGTTGTGTAACTTACCGTCCATCACCTACCCCAATTTATCAACACTGACAAATCCGCCATAGTTGTGCGTGTTGTTTCTTAACTTGCAACCAGTCAACAAACCACTACATTTATCCTTTTTGGGGTCGTTTGTCGGTTGGTCTTTTTCATCTGCCACCGCTCGCCCTGTATAACCGCACTCAACACCACGATACAACCACGAACAAGTAGATGTAATCATTCGCCCGATCAATGCGTTGTCGGTTTCAGACGGTAAAGCTAAAGTGAATTGAGCTACGTCTCGATTGAGCGAGGATAACTGTTCAATTAAGAAATAACTCAATGCTTCCTGAGATGGGTCGGCTTGTTTGTTGCCACCATCGAAATTCACCGCATCTAGATAATGCATATAGACCAATCTTCGTCTAACAACACCACCTAAACACTGTTCAAAGCGATTGCAGAGTGCGGTGATAAATCCGCCAACATTCCCAAGTGTTAATGTTGGTCGATTGCTTGGTCCACTACCTGACATTTCGAACCCGTCAGCTTTAACCGCAAATGGCTCATAAGTCTTGCCTTGCCATACGATAGGTTGTGATTTTTCGTTAGTGCCAGCATAAAAGCGATAAAGCTCGCCACTTATACCGTCAGCATCTTTTAAACCTCGCAAATCTACTTCAAACAGCTCAATGAGTGCATTTTGCTCTAATTTGGCAAGGTCTAACTTGAATTGATTGCTAATTAGTTGTGGCATTATGGCACCTCAACAAAATCACAAGTAAACTCTGTGAAGTTTAAGCTCATTCTTGCTGGCCACTTACTGCAAATAACTTTCATATTCTTACCGGTAAACGGGTCTTTAAAGAAGAAAGGATGAATTCCTTTGTGTCTTTTAAAGAATTCATCCACTTCTAGGCGGTCTTTGTTTTTAACCTTAACCGATACAGAATAAGAACGGAGTAAGCTGTTAATCCCTTGTAATTGGCGTTGCGTATATCCATCACCAAATTCAATAGAGTTTACTGTTGGCTCATTATCAACCTGAAAATCAGGTCTAATACACCATTTAAATGTTTCCATATTTACCCCTAAGCAAACACACCACCAGAACGCATATTGTTTGAAATAATACCGTTGGTTTCACTTCTTGCTATCTTACGGATTAGCTCCACTGTGATCTCGGTTTCACCATTACGCTGTCTTTGCTCAACGCTCGCATTAACTGGCTCGCCATTATTAATTACTTTAACGGAAATACTACCGCCTGCCATTGGTCTATAGCCAGTTGACGGAATAGAGCCTACTGCTCCACCTGTGGCATAACCACGACCGTAATTAAGATGGTTTAAAAAGCCAATCCCTAATCTTGATGTTGCCTCTTTAGTGATAACGTATTCGCCACGATGCACTACACCTGCTGGCTGATATTTGCCACCATCGCCAGTATAACCACCGCTAGCATAGCCAACATAACCGCCATCGGCAAAACCAAGGAACTTACCAAAGGAAGTGCCGCCAAATGCTGACTTCATCGCATTAAATAAAGCCATTTTCACAATCATTGAGGTTAAATCGCTTAAGATTGATTTAGCTAGTGAGCTAAAATCCGCCTTCCCTGTCATTATGAAGTTAGTTAATGAATCAGACATTCCGTTAAAGGCTGATTGCGTGATGTTTGAAATATTTCCAGCTACATCATTCACCATGCCCTCAAGCTGAATCACGCCATCTTGCAACCCTGCAACTGGATCTAATCTTCGTTGCTCTGCAGTTGCCTGAATAACCGCTCTACGCTCTTTCAGCTTAGCGATTTCTTCATCAAGTTTAGCGATATTCTCCTGTGACATTCCGATTTTTAATCGAGATGCCTCAAGGTCTAATTGATGGTTGTATTGGATTAATTCTTGCTCTTGTCTCGTTTTACCAAGCAGTTCAAGCTCAAACTCCATCGCCTGAAGTTTTTCACCGTTATCATAAGTAAATTGTGCGATTGCTACGCTTTGTTGTGCTGCATCAATTTGAGCAGCCATATCTTTCAGCTTAGCTAAACCATCAGTACCAAAATGAGCGTATTTCTCGCCATTTGCCGCTATATCTTGAGTAATTTTGTTTAACTCTTGATATTGGCTGATTTGACCGAATACAGAAATATCTTGGGCATTTGCTCGAATCTCTGAAAGTCTGCGTTCCATCTCGCTAAGTTGGTCAGTGTACTGTTTCACATAATCAACTTTAGAGCCGCCAGATTTTTTAGATGAGCCAGCTTTGCTAATGGCTTGCGAGGCGTATAAATCCACATTGCTCTTGTAATAAGCATCGTAATCCGCAGTGCCTTTCTCAAAACCAGCATTTAAAGCCGCATCTTCTGCTTGTAACTTACGTTTTTTGGTTGGGTCTTTTTCTTTGTTAATTGCGATTTGGCGATTGTTTCGCTCAATCAGCTTGGTCGCTTTGTCACTTAAAGCGCTTTGAACGCTAAGCCCCAAAGCATTAAACTGGCTGGCTACCAAGATAGCCATCGCACCCATTTGCTCAACCGCACTTGTAATAGATGCAGCACCGCTTTCAGCACTTGGAAAAATTCGGTTCAAGTCATCGAGAGAAAATCCGATGTTGTCGATATTAACCTTAGACATATCCAAGGTTGGTAATAGGCTTTTTAGCTTGTCATGAAATTCAGAAATTGGAACTTGCTCAACGATAGCTTTTAAATCACTTTCGGATTTAACAAGTTTTTCATTCGCTTTGGCTAATTCAGCTTTTTTAATCGCTAAGTCTTGGCTCGCTTTGGATAATGCTTCTAGATATGCCGTATCTTCCGCTTTTCCGCTTTGCTGTGCGATTTGTTTGCCTTGTTCAACGATTCTGTTGAGCTTCTCATACTCTTCCGCTAATCGCTTAATTTCGTCCTTTTGAGCGGTAATGGATTGCTCTAATTTAGCTTTCATCCCGTCAAGGACTGCGGCTGATGTATTGGCTAATTTGCCAGTCGTTACATCTAAACTGTCAGCAAAGGACAATAATTCTTGTCGTGCTGATTCTGTTTTTTGTTGATAGTCTAAGAAAACACCAACGCCAGCCGATAAGCCAAGCGTTAATAAGCCAAGTGGGCCACCAACAAAACCTAATGCGCCGCCTAAGCCTTTACCTGTTGCGGTTAAAGATTGTTGTGCGGCAGTTAGATTTCTCGTTGCAGCCGCTTGAGCAGACATAGCGGTAGAAGCCTGAATGCTTGCCGCAATCCAAGTTCGGATTTTGCCAACGCTCCAAATCACACCTGCACCTGCTGCAAGACTTGCTACTATGGTTAAGTGATTGGCGATTTCGTTGATAGCCTTAGCGAATGCCTCGCTCGCCCCTGTTGATTTATCTAATTCACCAATCCACTTAATTGTAGAAGTGTTTAGATTTTCAAAGGCTGCTGAAATGGTAAGGATTCGAGTGTTAAACTGGTCGTCAACGGATTCTTTGGCTCGCTCTAACGCTGGAACAAGAACGTCCATTGTTAGCTTGCCCTCTTTCGCCATGTTGCGAAGTTCGCCAGTGGTAACGCCTAAACCAGTTGCAATCGCTTTTGCTAATGCTGGGGTTTGCTCCATTACAGAGTTAAATTCATCGCCCCGTAAAATGCCACTTCCTAATGCTTGCCCGAACTGTGTCAACGCTGCATCTGCCGCACCTGCACTTGCACCAGATACCGCAACGGCTTTAGATACCGTTTCAGTTAAACTAGCAATCTGTGCCTGACTAATCTTTAATGTTTCGGCATTTTGAGCAAATCGCTGATAAACGCCAGAAGTCGCATTAATACTTTGGTTGGTTTTTAACGCGATATCAAAAACATTGTTTAAGCCTTTTGAGCTACTAATTGATGCACTTTCGACTAATCGAAGTTTATTTTGGATTTCAGTATATCCATCGGCAAAACCTTTTAATTGATTTGCGCCAAACCCAGCTATACCAGCCTTGAAAAGGTTCGCAGATGCACGATTGAGCGAGTTCATCGAACGCTCAATATTGCTTAATTGTTTGGTAGTGGTATCTGTAAAGCGTTTAACTCTGCCTTGTGCGTTATTGATACCACTTTGGAATTTAACCTGATCTAACTCAAGCTGAATTCCTAAGTGTCCTAATAAGCCTGCCATTTTTACTCCGTTATCTATTTGCTAAGTAATCGGCTGAACCGTCATCAAACTCTTCTTCTTTCTTCTCCTTGTAAAAAGGCATAAAGTCTGAAAGCTCTGGCGGTTTGCCTTTCGGATCACGATTAACCATTGCCAAAACGTGCGAAATTTGAGCCGAACGATAATCATCACGCCACAATCCGAACGGCTGTTCTTCATAAAACAGTCGATACTCTTGTAAATGGCTTTCTGGCATCTGCTCAATTTCTTCCAGTGTTCTTCCGAGAGAAAGCGACAGGTTTATTTGGAACTTTCTTCGGCTGGTGAGTTTTTTGGTTCACCGTCCATAATGGCTTGGTTAAGTTGCTCAATAACCGCTTTGTCTAGCTGTGCTAATTGCTCTAAATCGCTTTCATCTTCGGCATTAAATAGGTTTTCACCGTGTTCATCGCATAAACGCATTGCGATAGTGCGAGTTAGTTTGTGCTTGTCGTAAACTTTGGCTAATTGCTCGGTTAAGGTATCTTCATTGGTAAAATCAAGTGTAATGCCTTGACTTTCAGCAATTCGCACTAATTCTTGTTGTTGTCCATATAAGGCTTTATTCATTTCGCCAACGGTAAACTCACGGATGTAATAGGTATCACCTAAAATCTTTACTGGTTTAACTTTTGGCTTGTGTGATAAAAGTTTGTCTCTTAAATTCATTCGTTCCGCCTTAGAAAAGAAAACCGAGAGGATTAACTCTCGGCTTTGTTATTTACGCTGTTGTAGGTAAAAAATAATCACGTTTCGCTTTTTTAATGGTTACGCCCGATTCAAATTTACCTTTCACTTCACCACTGAAGTTAGGTGATGTTTGAATAAAACCAGTACCATATAAAGCACCTTGATTGTTTTTCAAAACCATTAACCAAGGGAACGTTTCTTTATCGTAGAATTTTTTACGCAAATCTTTTTGCATGTCTGTCGCAGGGGCGTAGTAGAAAGATAGCTTAATTGAACCGTATTCAATTTCGCCTGCTTCTGTTTCCGTACCCTCTGAACACATTGTGGTTACATCTGTCTCGCCCAATGTATCACCGTCACCATCAATCTGTTTAATCGCACAGAAGTTGCTTGATAGTTGGATTTTTGAAACTTTTGCATTAGTGAATGATGTCGGTTTGTCAAAACCTTTCCAATCCACCTCATCGGCAAGTGTTACGGTATCAGTAGAAACAGATTTCACAGGATATGAACCGTCTAACGCACCTAAGCCAGTGATACGGATAAAATCACCAGCTTTTAAGCCGTTACCTGTTGCGGTAATTGTGGCATTTGGCGTAACAGTACAGTTTGAAATAGCTTTTTCTGTATCGTAGCCAACGCCTAAGTAAAACTTAGTCCCTTGAAAAGGGGTTGTTTGTGTTGCCATTGTTATTCTCCATAAGCAATTTGGTAATTGATTGTTCTGCGGTGTAGTTTTGTATCAGGCTCATAGTCTGACAAATCATTGCTACGCTCCGCATAGTCAAATTTTTGCTCTAACGCACTAAAAATAGGTTTTCTTAACGCCATTACGTCATCGGGATTTGGGCTATAAATGTCGATTTGCACCATAAAATCATCTAAATCGCCATCTTCTAAGGCAGAATTTGGCAAAATATTAATGAATTGATAGACGATGACAGGGAATTTCTTGTTTGTATCTGGAATAAACCCGTAAAAACACCGATTTTCAACAAGTGGAGCTAATGCCTTAAATAAATCTTGTTGAATCATTTCCCTGCCTCTTCTTCAATTCCACGTTTAAGTGTTGTGATGATTTCTGTCGCAGCTTTTTCTTTGGTCTGCTCAAATGCTGGTCTTAGAAATGGCTTGGCTGGCATTTTTGAAGTGCCAAACTCAACAAAACGCCAGTAAAACGGATCTTTCGGATTGTAAGCTCCGCTACTTGCATTTTTAGCCTTAAAAGCCCCTCGTTGCTTAGCCGTAAGGCCTTTAACTCGAATTACAGTGCCGATTTTGCCGTTTTTTAAGACTTTAGTGCTGCTCTTGATCGCTTTTTTGAGCGTGCCAGCTCGTCTATATGGCGTACTTTGGGAAAGAACAGGTGCATTCTGTCTTGCTTGCTCTCGCACAATCTTTCCGCCCTCTCTCATAGCTTTAACTGCAATCTTGTTAGAGACCTTACGACCAAGCTCACTCAAAGCTTTGTGTATTTGAGATAAGCCCTCGACTTTGACATTACCCATCAACTGCCTCTTTACACATTAATTGTAGAGATACGTTGCGTTCTTGGGTGTTAAGCACAGAAACTATTTCCAGAAAACGTTTACCGAACTTAACCCTCATTGACGGCTTAATACCGTCTAGATGACGTAGCCATATCTGTGTAGTGATTTCTGACTGCACCTGTTGAGCTGAAAAGTACTCTCGGCCAGATAAAGGCTTTACTTCCGCCCAAACGTTCGCAATAGATTTCCACTTCGTTATGGTCGCTCCATAGTCATTAATCTCATTGACTTGTCGCATTAATGTAATTCGATGTCTTAATCTTCCGATTTCCATCTATACCCCCATAATTCGATATGGCTGGATTAGTCGCCAAGTACCCTCTTCAATCTCTCTTGAAACTACGCCAATCACAACGCTCTCACGGTGTTCATACCAGTGAGCAATCGTCATTAGCATTGCTTGTTTAATTGCGGGATTGACGACTAAGCCATTTGCAACATCATCAGGCACTTCGCTAGCAAATAATTTGCGATCTAACTGATTTTCGATATGTTGCTGTGCTGCACTCTCATACAATTCGAGCAATTCGTCCTCATCATCGCTATCAATTCGGCAATGCTGTTTGATTAAGTCTAGTGTGATTAACATATAAGCCCCAAAAAAAGCCCCAATTAAGGGGCTATGATTGATTATTTAGCGAGTAATGTGCCTTTTACAAACGCTTCTGGACGGTAGATAGCTAACGCCAAACGTTCTTCGCAAAGGATTGTGACTAAGTTTTTCACAAAGTCATCTTCGTTCTCGGTTGATACCGCCACGCCTAATTGTTGGCGGTCGAAGATTTGAGCACCCATATTGAACGCACCAGTTAAGAAGTTACCAGCATTGATTGCTTGAGTTTGAACTACTGGAATACCCCATAATGTCGGCTGTGCTAGGCTTTGCGGATTGCCGATGATATGGCGACCTTGACCGTCTTTTTCTAACTCGATTTTCGCCCAGTCGATAGGGTTTAACACAAAGCCGTTTGCTGGGTAATCGGATAACGCTACTTGTAATTGTGCTAAACGTAATTGGTCGATGATTGTGTAGTTTTTCAATGTTGCTTTGTCGGCAAACGCTTGAGCCACTTGACTTAAGCCTTGTAAACCGCCAGCAGAACCGTCACCGTTTAATAATTGCTTATCTTCGACTAATTTTAAGCCATAAGCTAAACGACCGTTAATGTAGCTTTCTAACATTGCTGCATCGTCTAAGATTTGGCGAGACGCTTTAACGTAGTGTGCCAATGTTTTAACACCTACTGTTACTTCTTCAAGTTGTAAATCAGATTGAGCTTTTTTCGCACCCTCTGACGCTTGAGCTGCTGCGTTGTTAGTGAATAATTTTTCACGAACATAAGTGATTGCGTTGCTGTCGGTAGTGCCTTGCATTAACAAATCACGCACAGTTAATGGGCGTTGTGGTGGTGTTACAATACCGGTTAAACGCATCGGGGCAACTGCCGCACCTGCTGAACCTGCTGCATCAGTGGTTAAGCTGGTAATAGTTGCTTTTAAGCTTAATTTAGCTGATTTTCCAGAGCGCGGGTCTGCTGCAAATGATTTATAGCCCTCTGTATCGACTAAGCGTTGAGCGATTGATTTTTCTTGCTCTACGCCGTAGCCACGGCGAGTTGCTTTCTGCTCTAACTCATCTAAGCGACTTTTTGCGCTGTTCATAGCAGTCAAGGCTTCATCCACACGACCTTTTAAGTCGTCTAAGCCTTTTTCGTTGTTCGCCATTTTGCCTTGTAATTCTTCACCAAGACCTTTCACCTGTTCAGTTGCTTTTTTGAACTCGGTGGCGAGTAATTCAATATTTTCTTGTGACATATATTAGTCTCCATTGATAGATTTCAAAATGTTTAACGCATTGCCAATTTGGCTTTCAGGCTCACCCTGAATAAGTTTTCTCAAGCCATAACTGGCAATGGTTGTGGCTTGTTGTTTGGAGAACCCTAAATCCCTCAAGGCTTTCTCAAACTCTGGTAATGTTGGCAAACTGCCTTTAGCTAAAGCAGATTTAACCACTTCTACACGGCTTTCTTCATTAGCTGGGAATGTAACGATCGAGATTTCTTTCAAATCAATCTCTAAAAGCTCTAAAACATCGTCTTTTTCGTTATACATCCACTTATTAAGCTTGTATCCGATAGAAAGCCCATCAATCGCTCCAGCCATCATTAATGCGTGGATTTCTTTCGCTCGTGCCACATCATTAATTAATAATCTTCCCTCGCCATATAAACCGTGTTCATCTTCTTTAAGCACAGTCCATACGCCAATCGGTTGATTGCGGTCGTGGTTCCATAGCACAGGTGGCATTTTGCTTTGAGCGTTCCAGCCTTTGATGCTTTCGATAAAAGCACCTTTTTTAACTACTTCATCGTAGCTATCGGCAACATCAAATACGTTACAGTAGCCAGAAAAAAAGCCGTCCTCTCGAACAGCTTCTGCTTTAAATAATAAATCTTTAGTCTTTGTCTTTGTCATCTGCTCCCACCTTGTCGATAGAGGTTAGATTTAACTGCACTGTTAATTGGTCTGCACCATCAATAGCTGGTAGATTTTCCAATGCTCGCACTTCATTTCTTGTCATTACGCCATTTTGCAGCAAAGCAGTATAAAAACTTGCTCGCCCTGCACTATCCGCTCTTAATAAGCCTTCAACACTGAAAATAGGGTAATATTTCTCACGTTCTTCTGGTGTTAATAGTTTTCTGGCTATCGTCTGCTCAATGCGTTTTAGCGTTGGACCGAGTGAGTAAGTGAGGAAATTTTGGTTAATTTGCTCAGCGCTAGATGCCCAAGAAGAAGATTTGTCAGTGCTATGGATTAATTGAGGCGGAACGCCAAACGCTCGACAGATTTCTTCAATCCCGAAATATCGGCTTTCAAGTAATTGAGCATCTTGCGGATTAATCCAAGCTCCCGACATATTAGCTGGCTCCATTCCAGCTTCAAGAACCATCCATTTTCCTGCGTTTTCAGGCTGCCCATACTCATTCAAGGCTTTACGAACCAAATCACGCTGTTCAGAATTTAACACTCTATCGCCGGTCTTTAAGAATCCACCAGCTTTTAGATTATTTTTAAATGCTTTTCCTGCTGCGTTATTAGCTGCAATCTGCAAGCCCATTACATTAGCTAGATAGCTGATAGGAGATAATCCGACCAATCCATCGAGCGAAAAGTCTTTGAAATGTAGTATTTCAGCCTCGCCATACTCACCACTATCTACATTGTTTTTTGTGTAAATATAAACAATCTCACCGCTATCTTTTCGCTTAACTGACATATATTGAGGGTCAAGAATATCAAGCGATACAATTCGACCATTTAAGCGATTAATGCGACTGTATGAGTTTCCCCATAGGTCAATATTAGCAACGATAGCTTGCCAAAACTCACTGGCACACATATCTGCATTTGGCGCATCGTGAATGAGTTTATATAAAGAGTGTTCTCTCGCTATTTTCCGTTCAAAGTCTTTAAGGTGTAACGGTAAAGATGAAGCTGTTTGACTTCTTAACCGTACACAAGCCCATACTGCACTTAATTTAAGAGCCTTTTCGGCAGTAATATCTTCACCAGCGCCGCTTGATTGGCTTACAAACGGTTCAACCGTAGAGCCTTTATCTAAGCGTTTTCCGCCACTAAATAAGCGGTCATAGAATCGCCCCCACCAGCCTTTATCATTTTCTCCGTTCATCCGATAATAATATCCTGTAAAAAGTCGTCTATATCTTGAGGTGTTTCGCTCATTTCAGAAATACCCCTAGCCATTGCCAAAGCAACCATTCCATCAATACGCCCTGTTGCTTTATGCTTTTCAAATTTTCGATTCCCTGCAGGGTCTTTTGTTATCACTGCATTTGCTGCGCACATCGTCAAAACAGGGTTCATACCGTGCTTTAAGTTGCCGTTCAGCAAATCGCTCTCTAGAGTGTCGATTGCTGGAGACATATCTTTAAAACCTTGACCGAAAGGAACTAAAGGGAGATTAATTCCCTGCGCTTCCATTTCTTTTTTAAAGATGTCTATTCGCCAACGGTCAAAGGCGATTGCAGCAATATCAAAATCTGCTAGGATTTCTGCTATATCCCTTACAACATACGCATAATCAACTGTCGCACCAGGTGTTGTTCTAATAAACCCTTGCTTAACCCACACATCGTATGGTGAGCGGTCTCGTTTTGACCTATCTTCTAACCCTATTTCAGGTGTCCAGAAGTAAGAATAAACATTGATTTTTCCGTCAGGGTCTTTGGTCGTCAACTCTAAAGAAGTTAAGTCAGTGCGAGCAGATAAGTCTAAGCCACCATAAGCGGTCAATCCGCTAGGGCTTGATTGTTCCGCACCGCTTTCTTTCCAAGCATCAATACTGACAAACGTAGAAACCGTACTTACTCGTTGATTTAAGTTTAGGTTTCGGAATGTATTCTCAAAACTTGGCATTCGATTGGCTTTATCAGCGAGCTTTCTTATATCATCTTCACTGCGGAACACACCTAGCGCTGGATTTGCTTGTTTCCACGCTTTCGGGTCAGTGATTTTTAAATCTTTATCCGCACTGTAAACGTGGCAAACTGTGTGAGGGTCATTACTCGTTTTTGCGTCATCAATCCAAATCGAGAGCAAATCACCATCATTTGCCGCTTGCGTACTAATTGAGAGCAGTAACGGGTTTTTATGCGCACCTTGTGCGGTAGTGATCGCATCCACGAAAGCCGATTGAGGACCTTGTATTTGCCCTATTTCATCAAGAATAGCCAACACGGGGGATAAACCTTGTGCAGTTCTACCATCAGCCGCTAAAGCTCTATACTCAACATTCATTGGTAAACCAATTAAACGCTTGCCACTTGGTTTAATCGAGATGATATTGCTTAGCTTAGGATTTAACTGAATCATCTTTACGGCCAAATTAAACACTAAAGATGCCTGTTCTCGGCTTAATGCACCACTAACGATTTGGCTATTTTGAATTGCCACTGGACCAACTAAATGAGCAAGCAATAAACAAGCGATTAACGCTGTTTTACCGTTCTTACGACCAATAGACAAAATCCCGTGACTTGTGCCATGCGGATTATCGTAAACATCACGGATATAATCCAACTGGAACTCTTCTAATTTAATCGGTTGACCAACTAACGCACCCTCTGGCACAAAGCAGTACCGCTCAATAAATGCAATTACTTTATCAGCCTTAGTCATTAGTTGATTACCCTTGTTGCAATTAAGCCATCGTCATCATCAATAGCGTTTCGAGCATCTTGGTAAAGTTGATTGGTTTTTACTTGGTCACGACTTTCACCGTTAGTTGCTCGACTGTGAATTTGTAAACTACGACACATTTGGATTTCACGCTTATACAAATCTTCAATAACGTAATGAAGTGGATGTTGTTTCATCACTCCGTTATCGGTTTTTATCCATCGTCTAGCTGTTGTAGCTAATTCATTTTCGTAATCATCAAGCTCTACGTATAATTTAGCCAACTTAACAGCTCGTTCTTTATCAATCGGTGTCCAGCTATCTGCCGCTCTGCTTGTAATGATACTTTCCCAATATCTCATTTGTGCCTTAGTTAGTTTTTCAGGCGGTGATATTGTCTGTTGTGCTGCTTTTGTGGCTAATACCTTTGCTGTAGTGCTATCACTTCGGAGTTTGCGACTACTCATAGGTTTTACCTCTTAATTTGTTGTGAATTTACTAGAAAAACTGTATTAGCGATAAAATAGAGTTTGAGGTGCGGTTTTTTGAAGTTTTGCTCCGAACTTTTTACCCACCCCTCCCCTTATTGAACGGATGTTCTTCATCAATCGGAAGTCCGTTTATATCGCATCCAATTTGATTTATTTTTCTAATTTCAGCTTTCTGTTTGGAACTATCGTGATGTAACTTACATAATGATTGAAGATTGTCATCATCAAAGAATAAATCTAAGTTCCCTTTGTGTGGTGTTATATGGTCCACTACTGTGGCAGGTGTTAGCTTCCCCTCTTTCTGACAAAATACACAAAGAGGTTCTTTTGCTAAGTGGTCTAACCTTAATTCTTTCCAAGCCTTTCTGTTATACAGATAATGCCAGCTCTCTCTTCCCATATAATCACCAATAAAAAAGGCGAGCTATCAACTCACCTTTATTTATCTTGCTATGATGTAAGCCTTACAATCACAATTCATTCAACCACAGTTATCGCCGCCAATCATTCAATCACCTCAATGACATCTAACTGGCTTTCATCATCTGCGTAAAATGTACCGTTGGCATTATGCCAGTGACTAAATGGAGGTTCTTCTGTTTCTGTCTTTTCGACTAATAACCATTTACCGGATTGTGTTTCATAAACTACATCACATAATGTTCCGTTACGGAGTTTTACAACATTTCCTACTTCCATTATTTACCTGCCTTACTATTCTCAATCCACTTGTTAATGTTTGTGATTTGACTAGCGCACATATCACGCTCACCTTGCACTACAATTAAATGCTCTACTGCCTCACCGTATGTGTTACCAGTGAATGGTGTTTTCACACAAGGCGCTAAGAAAGCTTGAGGCGGATAGATATACTCCGTCTTGGTTGTTACCTTGTTAGTGCAACCGCTCAATAGCATCGTCATAGATGCGAGTGTTATAACAAGGTTGGCTCTTAATGATTTTTCGAACCACCTGGATTTTATCTTGGCTTGCTTGTTTGATTTCATCGTGCATCACTCTCTGTTGCTCTATTGCTTGACGCTCTGTCTCAATCGTATCTTTTAGCGATTGATTGACTTGCTCTTGGCTTTTAATAGTTTGGGCTTGCGCTTGGTTTTCGGCTCTTAGTTCATCTATATTCTTTGATTGGTGCCAAATCCAACCGCACAAGCCCAAAATGGTTAATGCGATAATTACGATTGAGTAGATTTTAAATCTGCTAAACATAACGCTCTTTCCTTTTCTCTACGCTTAACCAAGCCTTGCAGTTTTCGTCCGTCAGCATAGACCCAGCGTAAAAGTTGATTACACCCAGCAACATACTTACCGTTTCGCACTAATCGAAACATTGTTGAATTCTTAAGATTACCGCATCCGTTATTAAACGTAACAGATACCATAGCATCAAACACAGATTGTGGTAGTGTTCTGCCATTGGCGTATCTGTCAACGCACGATTCGGCGAGTTTAATATCGTTTTTCCATCGGTATGCGATCTCTTCATTTGTGTATTTCTTGTTAGGCTCTATCTTTTGTCCAGAGTATTCTGTTGAGCCGATACCAACAGTCAATACATCTGCTGGGCATTTATATGGAGTTGCCATACAACCCTCAGCATTACCGATTATCTCAGCTCCAACAGGGCTTAATCTTAGCTCCCCACCAAATTGAGAATACATAATTCCAATAACCGCAATAACAGAACAGGCACCAAGCGTTTTTCTAGTCTTCGACAGTACCATCTCTTAATCCTCGTTTTAATTGTTCCATCTTCAACTTATGAAGCTCATCCGCTCTGCGCTCTTCGTTCTCTCTTACTTTACCCTCTTGGAATTTAGCGTACATATTAACGAGACCACTGATTAAACCGATGATTAAACCAAAAATAGCCAGCCATTCTTGAAATGAATACATCGCCCAGAATGCGCCAAAGCCAGACCAAAAAATACTTTGATTCCCTGCGTCTTTTAACATTCTCATACTCCACCTCGCTGTTTGTTTGCGGGGCAATAAAAAAGCTCACGTTTATTGTGTGAGCTTGTGATAGATAGCCTCACCCCGTGCGATTTCTCGCGCAATAAAGTCTAACAGGGTGAGGAGTTGTTTTTTTTGCAATAAAAAAACCCCGACCGTTTCCGATCAGGGCTGTTTCTAAACTTATTTTGCGTTCGCTATGCGCTAAAACCGCAACTTATACTATATACTACAATTTTACTTGCAAGTAATCAAGTGTTTTTTGTCTTTTTTTTAAAAAAATACATCATGTTTCAAAAGTGCGGTCTTTTTTAAGTGTATATTCTACATTTCACAGCGTTGCTTTATTTGCGCTCTGCTGTTGTGTAGTAATTGTGCTGCCGGAAGACGATCCAACATTTTTTTGATTATCGGTTGTGTGTCATGGATAACCTTATTGCACCATCTTAGATTAAATTCAGGCAAGCTATAAAGGTTGCCGTGAATAATTGGTTGTATTTTTCGCAACAAGAAACCTACACTATCGGAAAAGCGTGTAAATGCCATCCAAGTATTGATTAAATCTTTAAGTTCGCTCTCGCTTAAATTGAGGTCAATGCCGGGTTCTTTTACTTTCTCAATAATCAACTCGCCCTCAAGCACGATTCTGTGAATATACTCCACCGCTTGCGGTAACTGCTCTAATGTCAAATCTTCGATTGATTCCACATTAAAGCGTTGGTGGATTAAATGATAAGCATCGGAATAAATTAAGCCTTTCTTACTTACCAACATGTTTACTGCGTTTCGTAATCCTGTTCGTTGGTCTACTGTGGTTTTACTGTAAGAGCCAGTTTTTCGAATTTGCGGTAACACTTCACTTGTTACCCATTTTCTGAATCGGTGCGGGATAGATCCTTTTTTCACTGCGTCACGGCAGCGGAGGATTAAAGTGTACATTCCACTTTCTGACACCAATGCAAGGCTTTGAGCACCGTTCCCTGCCGACCCTAACTTTAAGTTAGAGTCGGTAGAAATCATTTTTTCATCATCGTCTAAATTTAAAATTGCCTTACTTGGGTTTGTAATCCCTAATGTGTCGCAAAGATCTTTTGCAACGAACCAAGGCTCATTGTTAATTACTAAAGCGCGGATTGATTGATTTTCAAAATTGAAAGTTGAGAGCTGTTTGGTTTGAGTAGTCATTTGAAGATTCCTTTTGAGAGAAACACCGATAGTTCGGGTGGTCGGCAGCTCAAAACCTGTCTTCAATCAGGCGGAGTTATTCCCTTTCGGTATTGTATTCTTCGCACTGCCGACCATTGGTAAATAAATTATCTTTTTTTTTGACCGCTTACAATGGGTTAAATAATGGCAAGGTTTAACTCACTGGATTTTAGGTACAAAAAAATCACGCTGACGGGGTGAATTACCGTTGAAGATAAGGTTTTTGAGACCTTGAAAAACATACTAATAAAAAAGCCCCTTTTAGTCAAGGGGCGATTTTCTAAAGTCCAGCTGCTTTAACTAATTCTTTCAATCCATTGATTTCATTTTCAGTGAAAGAATACTCATTATTACAAATCTTAATATCAATCTGGTTTGCGTTTGCCAATTGTTTAAGTTGAGTATTTGTAGGGCGATAAATATTTAGCTGCAAATAGAAACGAGCCGCCGCAGTTAGCCCCGAATTATACGGTTTTAAATTGAATTTTTTACCATCAACTAACCAGTGTGTTTCGTCACATTTTACAGGAGATCGTCCTTTTTTAGTAATAAGTAACTCATTATATTGCTTTTTACCCTTTATGACAGAAAATTTTTCTGGGACTATAGTTTGAGTATATTGGCTATCTACTATCCCAGATACTTCCCATTTGATTTCTCGCTCACCAGTGAATTTATCTGTCTTATCAGTGATTTTACCCTTTAAAGCTAATTCGTCTTGTTTTGCCCATTTTTCGCTTAGGCTTTCTTCCTTTTGTTGTTGTACGGTGCACCCAGATAAAAACGCAACCATAACACCAATCAATAATAATTTTTTCATTTTTGCTCCTATTGTTTTAATAAATTAGTTAATTTTAATATAGATTAGCTTTAAATATTGTGATGTATGTCTCAAAATAAAAATCCGAACAAATCATTTTTGACTTATTCGGATATTGTTTAATCTAGGAACATAAATTTAATTTTAGCGGCTACGAAAGCACCTTTTAAAAATCTAACGCCTTGCGCACGCTCACGATACATCTTAGCTGGTGAGATATTAAGAGCGTTACAAATCTCTCTCTCGCTTGCCTGTTGAATGTATAGAGCCATTAAAATTTGATACTGCAATAAATCATCATCGTGTAGGTTCATTATTTGCTTTTCGATTTTTAAACACTCGTCATCGGTTAAGAACTTGATATAAGCTTTTCTTGCTGTCGGAATCACGGGGATTGAAATTGTTGTGCTTGGATATTCTGTGCCAATTCTGTCACGCCCCCAGCAGTTACCCCATTTTTCTAAAATTCGTTCAACGCTATAACTCATTCTTGGCTCCCGTCTAAGTCTTTAATTTTAGCTCTGTAAACCTTGATTAATTCTTTAAGCTCGGATATTTCCCATTTTTTAATTCGATGTTGATTCTCTTCTAACCACTGAACTTCTTGCTCACCAATCTTTTCAACCAGTCTTGGTCTATATCCGTGTATATTCCCACCACCTACAAAGAGATTGCATCTAATACAGCCAGAATGAATGTTTCTCTCGTCAAATCTTAGGAGTGAACTTCTGCCTTGTGGAATAAAGTGCGAGGCTTGAAAACTTGGTTTCCATACTGCACCGCAAGCGATACATGGCTGACCTTTGTCTCTCAATCGGATGAATTTATTTACTTCTTTTTGAAGAGCTTTCAACCAATGACCTCTATCGCTTTCTAGTAGCTTTTTCTTGCGTTCTTTTAGTTGAGCCTTTTCCTCTTTCTCTTTTTTCTTCCTAGCCTGCTCCTTTGAAAGAATAATCGCACATTTAGGCGAGCAAACTTTCTGTGTTGAGCTTATTGTTTTGACAAAGTAACAACCGCATACTTTGCATTTGGTTTCCTTAGGTTTGCTCATATCTACCACCATTTGCCAGTTATTAGTATTACTACTAGGCATAAACAAGTGTAACTAGCAATTAAAATCCATAATTCCCTGTTATTCATCATCAGCTCCGCAGATAAAACAAATAATCACAAACACCACCACAAAGAGAACTACCGCTAGAGTTACTTCTTCTCTCATCTAAAATCTCCACGTATCGTTAAACTTAACACCGTTCTCAATGCCCCAAGCGGTTGTGTATTCGATTAGGCTTGCCATTCTCTTAACGCCCATTTTTGATGTTCTTTCTCGGACGTTTACCAATTCACCCTCAATGCCAGTAACTAGCTTGTAAGGTTGTTTTGTTGCGATTGTATGACCGCTTACGATTAAGTTTTTCCAACCGTAGATGTCGTACTTATCGCCTTGCCAAGTTGCTTGTTTTGATATGTCGCCTAACATTCCGTGAAATTTATTATTCTGCTCCATTGAGCGTGTTTTAACCTTGATTTCTATAACAAGTGGATTTAATTCATTTATTGGTAAATTTCTGATTAACTCCATTGCATTTCTGCGGACTGCCTCATTGACTAGAAACATTGGTTTAAAATCAAATTCCATTTCGGCCTCGCTTAAAAATCGTCCTTGTCGTGTTTTTTATAGCTCTGCTGTCTTGGCTCTTTCTTGCCAATTTGAGATCTACGTTCTGCATCAATTTGGTCACACTCGAACATTGAACCGAATTTCTGATCTACATAAACTTTACCGGTGCCACCGTGACGATTTAATCTAACAAGGATTTCTGTTAATGATTGGTCGGCCTGTTCGTTGTAAACACTCTCTTTATGTAAACCGAACCAATAATCGCACTCTTGCTCAATCTGTCCTGTATCTCGGCTATCGCTTGGTAGTGGTCGTTTATCTGTTCGATTTTCTAATCCACGATTTAATTGAGTTAAAAGTAATACAACGCAATCCATTTCACGTGCGAGGTTTTTTAATTCTTTCGTGATTTGCCCGTAAGCTAAATCGTTACGCTCTGCCTTTTCAGCTTTCATCAAAGTTAAATAATCCACACCGATTAAGCCGATAGTTCCAAGTTCACGTTTAATTCTTCTGCACTCGTTTCTGATATGGGCCATTGATACTGCTGGAGTGTCGTCAATGTATAACAGGTCATTTTGGACTAATTCTTCAGTCGCACTTAACACTCTAGAATTAAATGTTTCTGGGTGAATGTGATATTTGTTATAAAAGTCATCTGGATTGTTTTGTGTTTCGTAGAACGCATTGCTGTTTACGTTCGCACGTTTACTGATCATTCGTTCAAAGATTGCTTTGCCAGACATTTCAAGGCTAAATAGCAATACTGGTTTTTTCTCATTTAAAATGCAGTTTTCGGCCATCATTGCGTAGAACGCTGTTTTGCCGCATTTAGGTCGTGCGCCAACTGCGATTAATGATTGTTTTACCAACCCTTTCGGGCCAAGCAAGCCATCAAGTGCGAGAAGTCCAGTGGATAAACCACGAACAGCATCTGGGTTTTCCATTCTTAGGCGGTAATCCCCTACCCAATCCATACCAACATCTCGGCCTCGTCTTAATCCTTGAGATTTACCATCACGGGAATAATCTGCGATTTCTGACATTAATCGGCTGATAGCCTCTAAACGTTCTTCAACCGGCAAACCGTTTTTCTCAAAGATTAAGCTTTCGCAATCTTGTAATTTTCCAAGAGTAAAGCGTTTAACAGCCTCAGAACGAACAATCTCAGCGTACGCTTTAACGTTACCAGCGCTTGCGGTATTGCTTGATAATTCTGCCAAGTAAGCTAATCCACCAACTTCATCGCTAATGCCTTTTGATTTCAAAGCGTGTTCAAGCGTTAAAATGTCGATTGGTTTGCTTGCTTGAGCAAGACTTCTCATTTCTGCGTAAATGTGTTGATGTGCCAATGTGTAAAAGCTTTCTGGTTTCAACATTGAGAAGATCGCATCTGTTTTCGCATTAACACCGCTTAACATCAACGCTCCAAGAACCATTTGCTCTGCACTTAAATCATACGGAATAACTTTTAAAACTTCGGAACTCATTACAATGCCCCCTCTCTAACTCTTAATACTTGTTTTGGTTTAATCGCAAAATCGAAGTTTGCTCGCCAGCCTCTATCGTTTTCACCAAGATGATGCGGTTTGAGTGCGGCAAAGAACGCTTTGAAATATTTCTCAACACACTCAAGTGTTGGCTCTCTCAATTCCGCTAAGAATTTTTTAATTGCTCTTCTGCGTTCTTCGTTTACTTTTTCAACAAATGGCAACTGGCTGTCGTTGTTTTCGTTTTCTACGTTCCAAAGTTCTGCGATTTTTTCAAAATCAATTTTTTTACCAGAACGATTTAATTTTTTTTCTTCGGATTTGCCTTTTGGCAAATTTTCCCCTTGGGGGGTAAGGGGGGTATTATTAATATTATTATTAGTATTATTATTTGTCGGATCTATTTCCGAGCTAATTCGGATTTGTTTCCGAGTGTCGGATTTATTTCCGAGTTCATTCGGATCTATTTCCGAGTTGGTTTTTGTAAATTCATTCCAAGTTTTACCTTTCTCGGTTAGCTTAATTAAGTCTTTTTCACCTTGTTTTTGGTATGAAATTAATTCTTTTTTGGCTAACTCAACAAAGTGACGGTAAACCGTGTCAGTTTTTGAATAAAACAAAGGCAATTCTTCAATAACTCGATTTCTTGAAACCCAATAGAACACTTCACCGTCAATGGTTACATCTTTGGCCCAAGAAGAAGATTGGTTAAGCAAATCAAACAATGCTGCTTGATTAGCATTTAAGCCCCATTCAATGGCTTTTTGGTTATTTATGTGTGTGTTAAATCTCATAGCTCTAACCCATCAATCACCAATCTTAATGCCGTTATGTACTCTTCTTCGTCTAAATCCAATGCTTTCAATCTTGCTTTGATGTTCTCGTAAGCTTTCCATTTTTCCTGTTCAATCAGTCCGCTCACAAATTCGCTCATTTCGTTCATATCAAGCCACCAATCTATATTCAGCTACACACTTGCCACTTGGCACCACAATCATTCGTCTTTCGATTTTGTGACCTTGCTGTTTTAGGTCATAAATTCTTGCTCCAAGACGCAAGCAGTTAAAACGTTTTTCCGCATCTAAGTGAGTTAAGCGGTCGCCTTGTTGTAAGGCTTTAAGGATTAACGCTTTTTGAGTTTTACTTGAACTTTCGTTTGCGTTTTCATTAAATTTAGGTGATAATTTAGTCATCTTTTGATGTCCTCCGACTGATAAAGGTTATTACATACGACTTAATCAAAGCCTCTGTTCCCGCAGGGGCTTTTTTTGTCGCCTAATTTCTAGCTAATAAACTAGAAAACTCTTTTGAAAACATTTCCGCTTTTACCTTTCCATTGGTTGCTTTTTCGATTTTTAAAGCATTTTCCAAAGAGATTGAGCCGCCATTAAGCCATTTACTAACAGCGTTCTGACTAACTCCACAGGCTGCGGCTAATGCTTGTTGAGATTTGAAAATCTTGATAGCTTTCAAAATTGCCTTATTCATCAATAGCCCTCTATTTTGTTTAATTTAACTTATAGCTATATTTTATAGCTTTAGTTTTTATTTGTAAATAGCTAAAACACAAAAAGTTGTTTGATTTTTTAAAACTAAAGTTTTAGACTTCACACAATCCTCAACAAATAACAGGAGTACAAAAATGAAAACTCTAGGCGAACGTGTAAAAGCTAGACGAATGGAGCTTGGTATTACTCAAAAGGAACTTGGGGATCTAGTTGGAATTAGTCAGAACTCAATCACTAAGATTGAGAATGGCGGAAACACAATACATATAGCGAAACTTGCCTCTGCTCTTGGCGTTAGCGTTGCTTGGTTAAGCACTGGCAATGGCGGTCGTGATGATGTTGTTGTAGAAAACAGTGGTCTTGATAAACAGCTTATAAGCAGTGAGCCTGATTTATTACATAAGCACCGCATTGATTACTATGATGTAAGAGCAGCAGCAGGATTGAACGGATTTGAAAACTCTGATTACCCTGAAATAATCTCTAGTCTATTTTTGACAGATGAAGGAATTTCTCAATTAGTGGGTAAGAAGTCGGCAGATGGAATTTGCCTTGTAAACGTGCCAACAGATTCAATGGAGCCGACTATTAGAAAAGGCGATATTGTATTCCTCGACACTAAAGTTAATGCTTATAGTGGCGATGGAATATACGCTTTTGCGATTGACGGTGCGTTATTCATCAAACGTATTCAAAAGATGATCGGAGGCGGTTATCGTATGATTTCAGACAATGAAATATATCCACCTGAACAGATAAGTGATGATGTGTGTAAAAATGCTCAATTCATTGGTAGATTTATCCGCACCATTCACATTGAGGCAGTAAATCTATAACTCTTACGATATGCCAGAAATGTATATTTCTGGCAAGGTTAAGGTTTACCAAAGCCAAAAATTGAATTTTGTGGGATAAATAAAAGAAAATTTCCCATTTTGGGAAAAATAAAGTATAATAGGAGCCCAATTTGGACATCCTCGGTAAAGAAATTCTCATAGAATACTGTAAGGTGCATCCAAATGCCCGTTCTTCAATAGAAGATTGGATTGCAGCAATGGAAGCAAATCAATTTCAAAAAACACAAGACATAAAAGATAGATTCAGCAGCGTAGATTTTTTAGCCAAAAACCATTGTATTTTTAATATCAATGGCAATCATCATAGGCTATGTGTCAAGGTTATTTATATAGCTGGCAGGATGATTGTTAAATGGATTGGAACGCATGCGGAATATGATAAAAAAGATTTTAATAAACTCGCTAAAGGAAATTAACTATGTGGACATTGATAAAAGATAAGACGCAATATAATGCAGCAATGGAACGCATTATCGAATTGGCAGATTTAGATTTAGTAGAAAATACTCCTGAATTTGAAGAGTTTGAATTACTTTCTTTACTTATTAAGCACTATGAAGATCAAAAATATCCCACAGTAAAAACAGACCCAGTACGAGCCATTAAATTTGTAATGGAGCAAAATAATTTAACTCAAAAAGATATGATAGCCTATTTTGGTTCACGTTCAAAAGTCTCTGAAGTCTTAAATTATAAAAGACCGCTTAATTTAATAATGATGAGAAAACTACATTATGGATTAGGTATTCCATTATCATTACTTATTGATGAATACTCGCTTGAACAAACGAAAATAAATCCTGCTATTCAAGCAATAAAAGATATATTTACTCCAACACAAAATTATCAATTTAATATCAGAATAGGCTAATATATGATGAAATTTAATATCGATGAAACCTTTGTTTCACTATTTTCTATTGAATCTAAATCATTTGAAAAAAAACCAACAGATGATAGTCCATTACCTGCTGAATTAGAAATTGCTCCATCATTGCATCAGCATGAAGAAATGAAGCAAAATAAATACGGTGTTAAATTAGCACTTTCACTAAAAACAGAATTCTTCGATTTAAAGATGGAACATTATTTTATTCTTGAATTTGAGAAAAAATTAACAAAAACACAGCAATCAAGTAAAGAGATGAAAAAACTATTCATTAATTACCTTTACCCTTATTCAAGAGCAATCATCATTTCAATGTTGGCAAATGGCGGTTATGGTTCAGTAAACATGCCAGTAATTGCAATTCAATAAGTATAAAAAAGCCACGCTGTACGTGGCTTTTATTTTGCTAAAAATGTTTCCATTCTAACCCTTGTGTATCAAAAGTAAATTGCCCCTTTCCGTGATCATAAAAACTCGCCTCTACAATCAATTTTTTCGATTTTTTTAGCTTACCCACAAAGGTTTTCATAGATTTTGGGTTTTCAATAAATATCGTGTTACTACTTCCATCGTCAGAGCCAATCATCCGATAAGTTTCGAGTTTATTATCATCAAATTTAACCGAGATCTTGCAACCGTCATAACAACTATTAAATTGCCCATTTACGGTAAAAATAACATCATTGCCATATTTCGGATCTTTTCGCAAGGTTAGATACATAGATGAGCTTTCATAAGGAAAGCCAAAATAAACCGCATTATTAGAAGAAAGCATTGCTTCATAAGTGGCGGAATTTCGTAATTCATCTTTATTTTGCTTATATTCCCACTTGGATTGAACAGCATTATTTTCATCTACCACATCTGTTTTTTTCAAAAACACTGAATCATAACATTCCAGACGCTTGCCGCTATCTTCCAACTTAGAGCAAGATTCCCCAGTTTCATTCGCAACAGCAAAAATAGGCAAAAGACATAAGCCAACAAGTAATTTTTTCATATAACCTCCATTAAAAAGTGCGGTCATTCTACTAAGAAAGTAGAACGCATTCCGTGATCAGAATCTCAAATCAAAATATTCATTGATTAAAAAATAAGCAATTAAACAATTTTTTGCGAAATTTATCACCAATAAAAACAACCACTTAAACAAAAAGCTATATATTTTTAATAAAAAATACAACTTAGGCTATTTACATAATAAAACTTTAGCTATATTATACACCCATCAAAACGAGATACACATAAACAAATATCTCAGCGCTCTTTAAAAATCAGAACAAAATCATATCGCTAATATAGCAGCGTTTAATCTGCTCGCCCGATGGTGAAAAAGTTAGTCAAAGTGTAGAGGTTTGAACTACCGCTTTTAACAGAAAGCCGAGAAAGGCAGACCGAGTAGAAATAGAACGTACAGCCTACGCAATAGTGGCGATGTGATAAGTCCGAGTAAATAGCTGCCGCACACTACGGATAAGCGACTCGGTAAACTGCCACGGTAGCTTAATAGGTAAAAGCGACCGGCTCATAACCGGAGGACAGTTGGGTTCAAATCCCTCCCGTGGCACCACTTTAAAGCACATTTGAAGTACAGAGACACAACGGCACGTGAAACCGTTGCGAATGATAGAGAGAAGTGTGCTTTGAAATGGCAAACATAAAACAAATGAGGTTAGAAATGGAAGAAAAACAAGAAAACAGCCTATCTGAAAGAGATAAAGATCAAATCAAATGGGCTGTATTAAGAGCGGTTGAAAACGGTTGTTTAGAACCTGCATTAATTGCTGATAGATGTTGTTTCGCATTTGAGCGGATTAATCGTTACGGCAAAAATACTGGTTCTGGGAGTTGCGGAGCTATTTCCACCACTGCTCCTGAATAAACTGCCGCACTTCGGCAGATAATCCTCGCCAAGAAGCATCGCTCATATCAGCAACAAAAATTGAATCGTTGAAGTCAGTTACTTTGCTTAGGAGATCTAAAACTTCATCTGTTGAATAAGAGGTATGAAGATACCAAACAGATTGCTGAACTTTAGCCCATGCGCCTAGCGTTTTAATTTTTTCAATGAGCGCATCGTAATTCTGGCCAGACTTATTTAAATCATAAGTAACTAAGAGATTATTTTTCATAATTTATCCTTATTTGTGTTGTGGTTAGCGAAATTATATTCCTTATGTGTTGTGGTGACAATAAGGAGCTTGAGCCTTACAAGCATAAAGAAAGGCGTCCTATTCTAGACAAAATCAGCATAGACTGATTGCACTACTCCACTGACCGCCTGAAAAGTGCGGTCTTTTTTTTTAAACATTTGACACCGCCCCCACTTCGGATTAAGATACCCCCACTTTCAACAGAAAGTCGGCAGCCACAATTAAGTGGCTTTTTTTGTATCTGAAAACAGGGAGAAATTATGGAAACTCCAGAAACAACCGCAAATCCACAGAAGAAAGGTAATAGTGTTGAACTAATGCTATTTGGCTGGTTGTGCTATATCGGTGCAGTTGTATCTATTGGATATGGTCTTAGTAAAATTATGATGTATAAAAATTTTGGGCCAGATCTATCAAGTTTGAATGTTAATGCGTACGTAGGCGGTGATGGCTACAATTACATAATTAATGGCACTTATGCCACAACATTCTGTGCACTCGCTGCAGCATTAGCCATTATTGGGAGCACTTGTTTTATTGTGAATGCTATCAATAAAAAATAACATAATTTAATTTGACAAAAACCGCTATCAACGGATAAGATAACCGCAACTAATAAACGCAAGCGGTTTCCGCACCCGACAGCATAGCGGTTTTTTTATGCCTAAATTTCCGAGCCTCATATCTGAGGAACGAAAATAGATCAAAGATCGGGTTGAGAGAACGAAATACAATACCGAAAGGGAAATAGTTCCGCCAGCTTGCGTTGGTAGTTGAAACCCGATCACCTACTAAGTGATCTTTACTAACTAAAACGCAAGAGGCATAACATGTCAAATTTAACCATTCTTAACAATTCCATTCGTTCATACGGAAATCTTTATTCATTAAACGATCTTCATCAAGCCAGCGGAGGCTTAGATAAACATTCTCCATTTCGTTTTATGAGAAATGAAAGTACTCAAGAACTCATTTCTGAAATGAAAAATGAGATGAACACCAAATCTGGTGTTCAAAAAGAAGCTCAAGGATCAGATCTGATCTTTAAAACTTTACGTGGTCGAAATATCCAAGGCACGTGGGTTTGTGAAGAATTAGTGCTTTCCTATGCAATGTGGATTAGCCCAAAATTCCACTTAATCGTATTACGCGCGTTTTTAGCAATGCACCGCAACCAACCGCAACAGCTCGCCTTGCCAGAACCAGAAAAGAAATTCACGTTTGAATTTACCGAATATGAACTTCAACAGCTTGCTTGGTTGTGGTTCGCTTTCAAACGTGGTGTCGGCACTTTCCAACATATTGAGAGAGCCTTTAACGTGTTAGGATCGAACATGAGCGGGCAAATCTACGGACAGGCTTACGAATATTTAAGCGTGTTACGCTCAACAAACAAAATCTTAAACCGCATCACAAGCGATTTTAACATCGACCAAATGACAAACTGGCGTGTATTAAAACACTTGCGAGGCTTTAATCCAAAAGCAGTCAAAATCGACTTCTAAAACAACGGAAAATCCGACCGCACTTTTGAAAAATCGTGTGGCGGATTTTTACACCCTAAATTCACTAAATTGATTAAAAAGGAAACAAAAAATGGAAAAATTTACTGATGTATTCGCAGAAATTACACGCCCTTTAGCAAAGATTGCTTGTGCGATGTTTATCGCCTTTTTGATTGGCGGAATTTCTTGTTGTTTTGCAAGCGAACCAACAGCGCTAGAGCGTGAACAAGCAAGAATTCAATGGATTGCCGAACACGGGCAATATCAACCAAATCTAACCGAGCCAGCTAAACAAGAGGCTCTAGCTTATACGGAACAAAAACAAAAGGAATTAGACGATGCCAAGAATTAGATACACATCAGAAGTCAAGATAACCGAAACGGAAAACGGTTTTTTTATCGCAAGTCTAATCATTAATGGAGTGACTAACCACTCTACATATCCGCAACGCTCGAAGCAAAATGCAATCTTGTTAATTAACCGACAAATTGAACGTTTAAACGCTATGAATGAAGTCAGATTACCGCTATACGGGCAGAAACAAAGAAAGCCTAAAGGTACTAGCGACAAAATGAAAAAGGCTGGCAGAGCTCGAATGATGAAGTCTTGGGTTAAGTCTTTGGAGTTATTTAAGGATTACACCAAGCAAAGATTAAGCCAACCAGAATCTGAAAGACAGGTTTACTTCTCAAGTGCTGATTTACATCGCCAGTTTAAATTTTACCTATACACAAAACAAAGCGTAGTTCATAGCGGACTGCTTGCACCGCCTAAAGATGTAGTGTGGCAAGGTCGCAGAGCTTTGATTTCTACGTTTGACGAATTAACCGAATACTTTGGAAAAATTGAGGTGCTAATAAATGAGCATAATAGTAGATTGGGAACGCCAAGAATTCAATAAATACGACCGCAGATGTTGTGCCGAAGATGCGTATAACGAGGCGGTAGAGCGTGAAATTGAGTGTATTGAAGAAGATATTTCAAATGGTGATAGTGAAGAACTCTGGAAGTTTAGCGAAAAAGCATTTGAAGATGATGATTTCGTGAAAGCTATCGCACTCGGTAATGACTATGAAGAAATGCGAATTAATATTCTTAAATCTCTTGCCGAAGAGCGAATTGAGCAGCGGAGAAAAGATTATGAAAAAGGATTCATTCTCGATGATTAATCAGAAAGAGAAAGACGAAACCGCCAAAGAAGAGCGAGAGCGTAAACTGAACGAATTTCAAGATTGGCTAATGAGTGGAATCATTGACCCACAAAGAGCAAAGGAAATCATTGAGCTTTATTACAAAGAAATTCCATTTTAGGTGAACAAAATGAAAATCTATATTGACATTGAAACAATCCCTACACAAAGCAAAGAACATCAAGATTTTGTGTGTGAAAATCTTAAACCGCCTGCTAATTACAAGAATGAAGAAACGATTAATAAATGGCTTGAAGAAAACAAAGAGCTTGCAGTTAATAAAACCTCTCTAGACGGTGCATTTGGTGAAGTTGTTGTTATTAGTGCAGCCATTAACGATGATGAAGTAGTTACATTCTACCGTAAAGATTGGCAAGTCAAAGACCGTGAAAAAGACATTCTGACACGATTTAATAACTGGCTAAAAGAACAAGCTAACCGATGTAAAACCGTTCCAGTATTTATCGGGCATAACGTAACGAGTTTTGATGGATTATTCTTATGGCAACGATGCATTATTAATGGCGTGAAACCATATTACAAGATGGATAAGTTAAACACTTACGACACGATGTGGGAATGGTGCGGATATAACCGAGAATCAAAACCTAGCCTTAATAAGCTATGCCAGGTACTTAATATTGAGCAGAAAGGCGATATTGACGGTTCTAAGGTGTGGCAAGCAGTACAAGATGGTCGCATTGACGAAGTCGCTGAATATTGTGCTAAAGATGTTGAGCGAGTGAGAGCGATTTATAAACGAATGAATTTTGAGGTGTAGAAATGAGTATTTACGCAAAGTTAGCGAAAGCACGTGTGAAGTTGCAAAAAGAAAACTTAAAGAAAACTGGTAATAATAGAAGCTTTAAATACTTTGAATTAAAGGATTTTCTTCCAAGAGTTAATGAAATTTTTGACGAATTAAAAATGTGTGCCGTTGTTCGGTATTCTTCTGAACTTGCCACATTGACAATATACGACTGCGAAAAGGATGAAAGTATTGAATTTACCTCACCAATGGTTCAAAAAGCCTTGCCATCAGGCACGGAAATTCAAAATCTTGGTGCTATTCAAACTTATCAACGCCGATACCTATATTTGACAGCGCTTGAAATAGTTGAAGATGATTTGGTCGATAGTATTCCGCCAGAAAATCCTAATCAAAAAAAACAAGAATCTCGAAAACACTACAACGAATCAACCCAGCAGAATGTGAATTCTACTCAAGATAAATCAATCTTGGATAAATTGAAAGGCGGCTTGAAAGAGTGCGGAAACAAGAAAGAACTTGAAGAACGCTACGCAAAACAAATGCCGTGGATTGAAACTAATCACCCGAATTTAATTGATGATTACAATTCTTTCTATGATGAATGTATTAACAATTTAAAAGCATAAGGAAACAAAATGAGCGTGAATAAATGCCTTTTTATCGGCAACCTAACCGCAGACCCTGAAATTAGAACAATGCCTAACAGTGAGCAGGTGGCTAACTTCACCATCGCACTTAACGAGCGATACAAAGCGAAAGATGGAAACATTGTAGAAAATGTTGAATATGTTCGCATTGTACTCTATCGTCGACTTGCTGAAATCGCAGGTCAATATCTACACAAAGGTTCGCAAGTTTATATTGAGGGGCGCTTAAAAACTCGCAAATGGCAAGACAATAACGGACAAGACCGTTACACCACAGAAATTCAAGGCGATAACTTGCAGATGTTAGGTGGTCGCCAAGATGAACAGAAACAAGCGAAACCAAGTAAAGCTAAACCAGAGCCATTAAGTGCGATGGCTGAACACAGTGATAGCCTTGACGATGGAATTCCATTCTAGGGGTTAATTATGAGTAAATTTATTAAATTGACAAATTTTAGAGCTGGTGATGGTGATTTAATTGTAAATGTAGATTTAATTAGAACTGTAACAACAGCACACAATGACTGCTCTATTGTTAAGTTTTCGGACGAGCATAATGTTGTAGTAAAGGAAACTCCAGAACGTATTTTAAAAATGATTGAGACCGCCAAATAAGGCGGTTTTCTTTTAGGTGAATTATGAACAAAGAACAAGCAGAACATGAATTAGCGGAATTACACGAAAAAGAACGGAGTTTAGAAAAGGCTCTTGAACTTGTGCGTGAGAAAATCCGTGAGTTAGTAAATTATATGGACAAAAACAAGGGGCAGAAATGAATGAGATTAATGTGAGCATCCCTTATTCGTTGTTTGAAAAGCTATTTGAAGATTATTTTAAATACAATCTAATGCCAACAACTGATGAGCGAGCAGATCTATCTATCGAAAATGTTAAAAAGTATTGGATTTTGCTTAATAGCGGAACTAGAAATGAGTTAATTAATGATATTGAAATGTGGGAAGAGCCAAAGATTAGTATTGAAGATTTGCCTAAGCCGTTTAAGCCTAAAAGTGGCGATAAATATTATTATATTAATGAAGATGGGATTAGCATCGTCAGATGCTATGATGAAGATGACGATAGCGATGTTGGAATGGCCGAAAATGCTCAATGCTATCGCACAAGAGAAGATGCTCAAAAATGGCTTGATTTTATGAAGAGTATGATGGAGTAAGTGATGGATATTATTAATTTAATCAAACAGCAAACGCCTGAAGAAAGACAGGCGTTATTCAATGAATTTATTAAACTCTTAACCCAAAAAAGAGAATATATTGATATTCCTGAGCGTATTGTATGCTCTGCTTGCCAAGTGTTTGTGGATGAAAGAGATGGCACTTTAGAAAATGGCGATTATATCATTCACGAGGTTTATGGCGTGCGACACTATGACCCATTCATGAGTAAACAAATTGCAGAACTCAAAAAGAACTACAAATACCCTTTATTAAATTTTGAGCAAGGTTTTTTAACGAATAAAGGTCGTTTTGTTGGGCGTGAAGATGCGATGAGAATTGCCAAAGAGCAAGGGCAAATTATACGACTATCTGGCTCGCCTAACGCCGATATTTTATTTTCAGAAGATTTATATTAGGGGTAAATATGAAAGCATTTAAAGAATGGCTGTTATATATACTTACAGGCTCTTTTGTCCTTGCTGTTGCTGGAGCTTGGATAGGATTATTCTTTGGTGTAGCGTGGAAAGCGTTTTGCTGGGTGGTGTGATATGGGCAGATGGATTAAATGTAGTGATAAATTGCCCGATCTAGATGATGATGGTTATAGCGAACCAGTATTAGCTATTAATGAAATTGGAAATATTAAAGTGGTGAGTTTTTACAGTGATGAGGGATTTGATTCTATTTCTAAAATCACCCATTGGCAACCACTGCCACCACCGCCAGTAGATGAATAGCTTTCGCCTCTACAACTATTTTCGTTAAGGAAGAAGATTTATAGAATTTATTTACATTGACACCGCTTATACTTCGGATTATGATAACCGCACTTACTTACACATAGCGGTTATCCGCACCCGACAGCATAGCGGTTTTTTTATGCCTAAAATTTAAATGACCAGATCTGGTCATTTCCAATGATCGGGGCGAGAGAGCGATATACAATACATCTGAATAAGCTCCGCCAACTATGTGTGGTAAGTTGAACCCCGATCACCTACTTAATGATCGGATTACTTAACTTAAATCACATAGGGCATAAAAATGTCAAACTTAACAATTCTTAATAATTCAATTCGTCAATTAGATAATCTTTATTCGCTAACAGATTTACATGGGGCAAGTGGCGGTGAGCAAAAGCATAAGCCTGCCTTATTTTTATCAAACCAACAAACCAAAGAATTAATCTCTGAAATAGAGATTGAGGGCGAAGTAGGAATTCCTACTTCGGTAGTAAAAACGGTTCGAGGCGGTAGAGATTTAGGACTTCAAGGCACTTACGCTTGCGAAGAATTAGTGCTTTCCTATGCAATGTGGATTAGCCCTAAATTCCATTTAGTTGTATTACGTGCGTTCTTGAATTTACACAAAAATTCGACCGCACTTTTACCAAGCACGATTACACCTGAGCAACAACAGGCTATCCAATCTGCGGTACAACAAGCACACCATAGAACAGGTTTACACTGGCAAGAAATCTACCGCCAGTTAAAATCTACTTTCAAGGTTGCTAAATACGACCAAATTCCACAAAGCCAATTCGGAAATGCGATGGCGTTCATTATGAGCTTACAGCCTATTGCACTCCCACCAGCGGAAGAGAAATTCACTTTTGAATTAACGAAAGAAGAAATCTCAAATCTTACTCTTTTGTTATTCTCGCACGGTCAGATGAATTGGTTATTGGGGAAACTGGTTAAACCGTTAGAGACGATCGGATCGTCATATAGTCCGACAGTTTACGGACATCACACAGAATATAAGCGTTTCTATGATAAATCTTTGCCAGTGGCTAGAAAGCTCATAGAACCACTTAAACAAGCCCACAGAGCCGATTTTGAACATTTGCTATATCGTTTATCGGCTAACTAAAATAAATCACTATAACCGCTCTTTATGGGCGGTTTTTCTTTTAAAAGGAAATAAGCATGGAAAAGAAAGAAATTATTGAAAAACTAGAAAAGTATGGGTTCGAATTTAACATTGATTGGGGCCCAACTCTTGGCTTTAAAAACGACAAAGCATCAATTATGTATAGTAAGCATAGCGGTGCCGATATATTGTCCATATCTTTTAATGGACAGGCCAATGAAAAGAAAGCTAGAGCGGTTATTAAACAAATATTCCCTACCGCTAAATACATACATCAAGGCGTTGTATTAAGTGCTAGTTATTTCAGTATTGAGCCTCTTAATTAATAATAGCTATTACTGGAGCTTTTATGGATAAAATACAACTATCAGAAAAAGCAGAAAAAGAGATTGTGAAAGAGATTGTAAATGCAACAAAAATGACAGCGTTTGCCTCTTACACGGAAAACAGTCAAAACTTGATGACTATTGAAGAAATCGCCTTATATCTTAACAAGTCATACACTTTTACAGTAAAATACATTGTTACTAAAGGCGATTTTCCACAGTCGAGATACTTTTCAGACAAAAATGAACGCCCTCGATAATTACGCCAAAATATACCTATCTATTTGTTATTCCTATCAAATAAGGTGCAAGCTAGTCGCACCACCTATCAAAGCCAGTAAATTTCTACTGGCTTTTTTATCACTATTCAATTCACTTTTAAATTAATAACTTAAACAACGAATATTTTACTATTCACTCAATTTTCAAAACAACAGCATTGATTACCTTCGACTATTTTTGTATATTTTTATCAATCGATTAAGTCAAGTGATCTTATTTTTAACTGCATAAGTTATGCTAAAAATAATAGCAGTGAAAATATTAAACACTCAATAGAAAAATTAGAATTACAGGTCAAGCTGTAAGAAAATTATTGCTATTATATTTAATAAATAAACGTTACTGAAATCTGATTAAGGAACCGATTATGGATATACGACTATGGAAATCTATTGTTGAACGAAGAACTCTAAGATCTCTTACAAGCAAAGAGAAAAAAATACGACTACGAGGTGGAAAACCTAAATATAAAATGCTTACTCATAAATTCTTTAACCTTTTTGAAGTAATTGCCCCTTGTCGAATAATTTTGGCGAAAGAAATAAACTATGAGTTTATCGCATTTAAAAAAGAATTAGAAGAAAAAGCAAAACGCGCAGCACAAAGTAAAAGCCGTTTGAAGTTAAATTTCAGAGATACAGATGTAATTGATGCGGTTGCCTGCAGTCTATTAATTGCGGTACTAGATACAATAAAATCACAATATAGCTCATTAAAATTTCAAATTGTAAGACCAAAAGCAAAACCTGCGGACTATCGCAAACATATTCCCTACGATGTAGATGCTGTATTTTGTCACATAGGGCTATACAAGTCTTTGGGATTTAATTATACATCTTCATCAGCTCAAAAAAATGTGAAGTGCTGGCATTATATTTATAGTGATAGTACTGATGGTGAAATAACTAAACCACTTTTAGATGAGCTAAAAAATATGGGAGTAAAAGGAATATACTCCAGTTACATTGAAGCTATAGCAAATGCTGTTGAACATGCTTATGCAGAAAATATCCAAAG
>QWCT01000283.1_pt1 | contig 34686 bp, 11 predicted proteins | sample 1972681 | NCBI WGS metagenome assembly QWCT01 (sample SAMN09866701, study PRJNA288562) | Human oral metagenome isolate pre3_saliva, whole genome shotgun sequencing... | isolation source: mouth | host: Homo sapiens | place: USA: California | reverse complement strand
AGTTTCCCGGGAGGCGCGGGCCTGTGTCTGCGCCGTTGCGCGGGATGAAGAGGGGCGCTGTCAGACTCTGTGACGGGCGTTGAGGGGAACGCGCTGTGGGAGAGAGGAGACTCCCCACGCTATTTCCGCAAAAAGTCGGGAAACAAGTAATTCTGTGCGAGAAATAGGGGCGATTGTCTGTTGACAATTGTGAGAAAATGTCGAGAAAACTCTACTCCGGCGCCTGAGAGGGGTTACTCTTAAACGCAGGGACTGGTGCAACGACGTGCCCGCCCATCAACCAGCTGTCAAGAGAGTGAGCCGCAGATGTTTCACCGTCGATTGTCGGCACTGGCGCTAGCTGTGACCAGTGCCCTTGCTATCACCACCATGACCATGCCCCATGCGCTTGCGACCGATACGGACCATGCCGAGACCGCGTCGAGTGAACAGGGGAAGCCGGATGGGAGGAGTACTTTCATCGTTAGTGTCGAGGAGGTCGGCGGCGACCAGGACGCCAGGCTCGCCGATGTGAAGACGCGCGTCAGAGAGGCCATCACCCAGGCCCAGCCGGGGGCGAGCGTCGAGGACGTGGCGGAGTACCGCCATGTCTTCGAGGGGTTTGCGATCAAGGCGCCAGAATCCGCGCTTGAGGCTATCAAGGGCGTGCGGGGCGTGAAGACCGCCGTCGTTGACACTGGGCGCACGCCGGTCTTCTACGCGGAATTTCGCCGGGGCGACGGTGAGGAAATCAAGAATCCGGCTGCGCTGACCCGCGCCGACCAGGCGTCAGTCCAAGGCAAGGGACAGGTTGTCGAGGTTCTCGACATGGGTTTTGACGCCACACACGAGGCCTTTGCTGGGACGATGGATACCGCCTCCCTGCGCTTCAAGCAGGCCGATATGGCGTCCGTGACCTCCCAGCTCGGTGTCGGCCGGGGTGGCGCGTGGGTCAGCGAGAAGATTCCGTTCGCCTACGACTACGCAGATCGTGACACGGACCTGTACGAGGAGTACTTCTACGGGCCGGAAGACTTTACGCAGCACGCGCACAGCACTCGCGTGGCGGCCCTCGCGGCTGCGAATGGGGCCACCTATCGGGGTGCCGCGCCTGAGGCTCAGCTTGTCGTCGCCAAGGTTGTCTCCAGTTATTCTCAATACGCCTTCGACAGTAACCTCCTGGCGGCCCTGGATGATGCGATGGTGCTCAAGCCAGACACCCTCATTGTGTCCTTCTTGGCGAATCGTTCCATCAGCGGCGATGCGGCGCTCCTGTACGGGCAGGCCTATGACAGGCTCGCCAACGCAGGAACGACGGTGGTTGCGCCAGTGGGAGACTCCGGCCGCTCGTCGCGGCGCGCGGACCAGCCTGATGGGGGCATGATCGGTGAACCCGCCGCGAACTCGCAGATACTGTCCGTCACCGCTCTGAGCGGCTCCGGCGCGGAAGTAGGCTCCGAACTGTACCCGTGGAGTGACTCCTCGTGGGGAGTGACCCCTGATCTGAGGCTTAAACCGGAGATCGCAGCGCCCGGAGATGAAGTCAACTCCGCTATTCCGGACCGGCCTCGCCTCTATCAATCAATGGAAGGAACGGGCGAGGCTGCGGCTCAGGTTGCGGGCATTGCCGCGCTCGTACGTCAGCGCGTGGACACCGACTCCGCTTTCGCGGGGATGTCCGAGCAGGAAAAGTCCGGGGTTGTCACCAAGCTTCTCATGGGCACCGCTCACCCGGTCGTGGACGCGAGCCAGGCGAATGGAACCTTCTGGTCTCCTCGCCGAGTCGGCGCTGGAATGGTGGACGCGCTCGCGGCCACGACCTCGCCCGTGTATCCGACCGTGGTGGGAGCCGCAAACCCGACGCGTCCCAAGGCAGACCTGGGTGACGGCACCGACGGCTGGAGCTTCCAGGTGCAGCTGACCAACGTCTCTGATGAGGCCCGCACCTACACCCTCGGCGGCCAGGCCCTCTCCGAGAACGTGATCGACTTGCTCTTCCGAGCCAACTCCACGAACTGGGCCGGAGCGGGCATCGACCTGATCTTCTCGGCCGACTCTGTGACCGTTCCTGCCGCCTCCAGCGCCACCGTGACCGTCACGGTGACCCCGAAGGCTGAGTTCGCCTCGTGGGCGAAGGAGAACACCCCGCAGGGCACGTTCATCGACGGAGCTGTGACCTTCACGAGCGCCGACGGTGCCCCCGACCTCACGGTCCCCTACATGGGATTCTACGGTTCCTGGGGTGACTCAACGATCTTCGACAGCCCTGACTATGGCGCGTCCAAGCTGGGCACTTCGGCGATGACCTTCCATGGGTTGCCCCTCGGGCAGCTCAATCCTTTCGCGGAAGAAGACGAGATGGCGATCCACACCAACGACCGCCAGTACTACATCATCTCGCGTTCGACGCAAGACAATGCCAGGACGTACGCCACCCCGGGGACGGTGCTGCTCCGTGACGTCGATTCGCTGACCTACACGTACACGAACGAGGCCGGTCAGGTCGTGCGCTCCTACGAGTATGCAAGCGTGCCCAAGAGCGTGGCCAGTGGATCTGGACGCTTCTACAATGTGTCCACCGCGGAAGATTCCTTTGACAACAAGCCCTGGTTTGATGGCTATGACGCGCAGGGTAACGAGCTGCCGGACGGGACCTACACGCTCACCATTGAGGGCACGACTGCTGGTCCGTCACCCGTGACCCAGCAGCTGACCCACCCGATTCGCGTGGATACTCACGCGCCCGTCTTCTCGAACGTTGCGATCACGGGCGAGGGGCATGAGCGCGTGCTCTCGTACGACATCGTCGATTCCTCGCCGATCGCCAGCTGCGGTTTCTCGTGGAGCGCGGACGGTCATTCCTTCATGGAATGCGAGCTGAACTACGTGGGTAGGCGAGGAGAAGAAGGCTTGCTTGTCTACCACGTTGAGGTCAAGCTCTCGGAGCTCGCACAGCATTCGGGTACAGACCGTACGGTCGTGTACCTGCAGGCGTGGGACTGGCCGGTCAATAAGGCGGTGATGGAGGTTCCTGTGACCTCGCAGCCCTTGACGAAGGTGTCTCTGTCGCCTGAGTCGTCATCGCTGGTGGTGGGGGAGTCTGTGACGCTGAGCGTCACCCGCGAGCCTGCCGGCGCGGAGGAGGTCAACCTCGCGTGGTCCTCGTCGGACGAGGCCGTGGCGACGGTTTCGGATACTGGCGTGGTGACGGCGGTTGGTGCGGGTGATGCGACGATCAGTGTCGCGGATCCGACGCAGCCGTCCGTCGTGTCTGCGAGCGCCATGGTTCACGTGGAGGCGCCCGCTCCCACGCCGAAGGCTGGCGTGTGGAAGTGGGATGGTCGTGGCTGGTGGTACCGCTACGAGGATGGTTCGTATCCGGCTGATGCGACCCTGGTGATCGATGGTGTTACGTACCGCTTTGACGAGTCCGGTTACATGCGTACTGGGTGGGTGAAGGACCGGGGCGTCTGGTACTACCACAATGCCTCCGGTGCTCAGGTGAGTGGTTGGGTGCTTTCGGGTGTGAGTTGGTATTACCTGGACCCTGGGACCGGGGCCATGGCGATGGGCTGGGTGCAGGTGGGGTCCACCTGGTACTACCTGAACCCGGCCACTGGTGCGATGCACACGGGCTGGCTTCAGGAAGGTGGTCACTGGTATTACCTGCAGTCCGGTAGTGGTGCGATGGCGACCGGTTGGCTGCGTATTTGGGGTACTTGGTACCACTTCGCCGACAATGGCCAGTTGATCAGCTAAGCGCCTGGTGCCAGGCTCACGCCTGACCTCATCGGCCCGCGCCCCCGGTCAGTTTTCCGGGAGGCGCGGGCCTTTTCGTGCGTCCAGCGCTCCGCGGCGTCGCCGATGTGTGGGACTGAGTGTGCGCACACGTCGCTGCCTCGTTACGCAGTGGTCAGGGGCGTCCCCCTTCTTTTCGTTGAAATGTTGGGCAATGGGTAGGTTTGTCGGACAAATGCGTGTGAGAGCGTTTTGACAGATTGCGTGAAAATTTGAGAAAACTAGTTGTCGATGAACGGGTCTAGGTTACTCTTGAACGGAGGGATCCGAGCAACGATGCAGGCACCCATTAACCAGTTGTGAAGAAAGTGAGTCACAGATGTTACCCCGGAAACGGTTGGCGCTGACGCTTGTAGCGGCAGGTGCCCTTGCTTGTACGACCGTGAGCGCGCCGCCCTCGTTTGCGGCCGACGCGCACGAGGCCGAGGCTGCCTCGAACACCGGGGTCTCCCTGGATGCACAGCAGACGGTTATCGTCCAACTCGAGGATGGTGCTGATCGTGAGGGGGTGCGACAGCGCATCGATCAGGCGGTAGCGGCCGCCACGCCCGGTGCGAGCACCGAGTATGTGCGCGACTATCACCACGTGTTTGAGGGCTTCGCCGTGAAGGCGCCCTCCTCCGCCCTCGCGGCCATCAAGGGCGTGCAGGGTGTCCAGGCAGTCGTTTCCGATGGCGTGCGCGAGCCGATCGTGTACCCGGAAATTGTGGGGCGGGCCAGCGATGAGATCGATGATCCGTCGGCGCTCACCCACGCAGACCAGGCGTCTGAGCGGGGCCAGGGGCGTGTCATTGAGGTCATCGACTCGGGATTCGACACCTCGCACGAGGCCTTCTCCGGGGCCCTGGATGCCGCATCCCTGCGCGTCACCCAGGCTGACATGGCGGCGCTCACCACCCAGCTCGGTGCTGGGCGGGCCGGCGCGTGGGTCAGCGACAAGATTCCCTTCGCATACGACTACGCCGACGCTGACACGAATGTGCTGGCCGACTACGAGTATGGAATTGAGGACTACACGCGGCACGTGCATGGCACTCGCATGGCTGCCCTTGCCGGCGCCAACGGGACAACGTATCGAGGTAGCGCGCCCGGCGCTCAGCTCATCGTCGCCAAGGTCGTCTCCGATTCCTGGAACGTCGTTCGCGATAGTGTTGTGTTGGCGGCCCTGGACGACGCGATGGTGCTCAAGCCTGACGCCCTGGTCGTCTCTGTCATGGCGGCTCGCGATGTGAGCGGCGACGCCGCGAGGCTCTACGCGCGCGCCTACGACAAGTTGTCCGCGGAGGGTGTCACGGTTGATGCGCCCGCCGGAGATGATGGGCGCGCTGCGTGGAGCACGCGAGGGTCTGATCCGGGCGCGATCGGCGCGCCCGCCGAGTACTCGTCTGTCCTGTCGGTGGCGGCGCTGAGCGCGTCGGGTGCCCCCGGCCAGCCCAGCTTCAAGCCGTGGGATTCCTCCTCGTGGGGACCTGCCCCCGATCTGAGGCTCAAGCCCGAGATCGCTGCTCCTGGAGTGCTCGTCAATTCCGCCGCGCCTGGCAACGACTACGTGACCATGTCGGGCACGGCCGAGGCCTCGGCTCAGGTCGCGGGCGCGGCGACCCTCGTGCGCCAGCGCATCCAGACCGACCCGGCCTTCGCCGGAATGTCCGACGGGGACAAGAGCGCGCTTGTCACCAACTTCCTGATGGGCACCGCCCACCCGGTCGTGGACGCGAGCCAGGCGAATGGGACCTTCTGGTCTCCTCGCCGAGTCGGCGCTGGCATGGTGGACGCGGTGGCGGCCACGACCTCGCCCGTGTACCCGACCGTCGTGGGTGCCCCCAACCCGTCGCGCCCCAAGGCGGAGCTGGGTCAAGGCGCCGACGGGTGGACCTTCCAGGTCCAGCTGACCAACGTCTCCAATGAGGCCCGCACCTACACCCTCGGCGGCCAAGCCCTCTCCGAGAACGTGATCGACCTGCTCTTCCGAGCCAACTCCACGAACTGGGCCGGAGCGGGCATCGACCTGACCTTCTCGGCCGACTCTGTGACCGTTCCTGCCACCTCCAGCGCCACCGTGACCGTCACGGTGACCCCGAAGGCTGAATTCGCCTCGTGGGCGAAGGAGAACACCCCGCAGGGCACGTTCATCGACGGAGCCGTGACCTTCACGAGCGCCGACGGTGCCCCCGACCTGACCGTGCCCTACCTGGGGTTCTACGGCGAGAGCGACGAGCTGGGAATCTTCGATAGCCCCGTGTACGGCGAGTCGAAGCTCAGCCCGTCAACGATGACCTTCCACGGCCTGCCCCTCGGCCAGATCAACCCCTTCGATCCGGAAGAGTCCATGGCGATCAGCACGAATGACCGCGACCTGTACATCATCACGCGCTCGGCGGAAGAAAACGCCAGGACGTACGCCACCCCGGGCACGGTGCTGCTCCGTGATGTCGATTCGCTGACCTACACGTACACGAACGAGGCCGGGGACACCGTGCGCTCCTACACCTACCCGGGCGCACCCAGGAGTCGCACCGTTGGCAGCGGGCGTTTTTCGGAGGTAACCACCGCCGAAAGCACCTTCGACAGCGCCCCCTTCTTCGACGGCTATGATGAGGCGGGCCGCGAACTGCCTGACGGCAACTACACGCTCACCATCGAAGGAACGAGGGGCGGGGCGAACCCGGCGACCGAGCAGCTCACCCACGTGATCCGACTGGACACGCAGGCGCCCACCATCTCGAACGTGACCATCACGGGCGAGGGGGACGACGCCGCGCTCTCCTTCGACGTCACCGACTCCTCGCCCATCGCGGGCTACGGATTCTCGATGGCGGCGAACGGCGAGGCCTTCATGCAGGAGAAGGAATACGGCTGGGGCGAGCTCGGAGGCGACGGTGCACGCCACTACCACTACGACATCAAGCTCTCGGACATCGCGCAGCGCGCGGGCGCTGACCCGAAGGCTGTCTACCTGCAGGTGTGGGACTGGCCCCTGAACCGGGCTCCGCTGGCTGTTTCCCTCGCGGCCGATGACACGCCCACGCCGAAGGCAGGGGAGTGGAAGCATGACGGCCGCGGCTGGTGGTACCGCTACGAGGACGGCTCCTACCCAGCTGACACGGCTGTGATGATCGACGGGACGACGTATCGTTTTGACGCCTCCGGCTACATGCGTACTGGCTGGGCATTCGAGGGCGGTCAGTGGTTCTACCACGCCTCCTCGGGAGCCCAGGTGAGCGGTTGGGTGTACTCGGGCGTGCACTGGTACTACATGAGCCCCGCGACCGGGGCCATGGCCACCGGCTGGGTGCAGGTGGGGTCCACCTGGTACTACCTGAGCCCGGCCACTGGTGCGATGCATTCGGGCTGGCTTCAGGAAGGCGGGCACTGGTACTACCTGGATCGCTCCTCCGGGGCCATGGTGACCGGCTGGGTCAAGATCTACTGGAAGTGGTACCACTTCGCCGACAACGGCCAGCTGATCGACTAAGTACCTGAGTCGATTCGCGCTCACCCGCGCCCGCGCCCCCGGTCAGACGTCCGGGGGCGCGGGCCTATGTCTGCGTGACGTGCAACGATGACTCGACACTCGACAGTCGTTTGTCATCCTCCCTCATAATGATGGTTAAATTCTGAACACGCTGGCAGGCAATGTGGCCCAAGAGTTCGCTTGTATGTTTGTCAAAACTAATACGAATTGCCAGAAAAGGCTTGTCACACATGCTGAACAGTCTACGCTTGGATGTGAGGAGCCTCGCATAGTGGCAACCTCAACATTGGTCAAACCCTCCGACAAGTGAGCCAGACATGTCCCATCGAAAACTCTTGGCACTGGCGCTGACAACCGTCGGTGCGCTCGCCGTAACAACACTTAACGCGCCTGCCTCCGTCGCTGACGACACCCGGTCGACGGAACCCGCCCAGGCCTCGTCCTCGGAATACTACGAGGACTACACCACGACGATCATCGTCCAGCTGACGGACGACGCCCCCGCGCTCGCGGAGATGAAGGAGCGCGTGTCCGCCTCCGTGGCGGCGGCCGTCCCCGGGGCTAACGTGACCGGCGTGCGCGAGTACACGCACGTCCTGCGCGGCTTCGCGATCAGAGCGCCCATGTCCGCCCTCAAGGCGATCAAGGCAACGCCCGGCGTGAAGGCCGCGTTCAAGGATCGCTACAGCGCCACGGTCTACGACGAGTACGGGTCCAGCAACAGCGGCAACAAAGACAAGGACCACGACCCCGCGCACTCGGCTGCGATGGACATGACGGCGGCCGCCCAAGCCACCCACAAGGGCTCGGGGCAGGTCATCGAGGTCATCGACACCGGCTTCGACACGAGCCACGCCGCCTTCGCGGGTCCCGTGGAGGGCGCGCGCCTGGCTCAATCGGACGTGGCCTCCCTGACGGCCGGACTCGGTGACGGGCAGGGCGGCGGCTGGGTGAGCGCGAAGATCCCCTTCGCCTACGACTACGCCGACGGTGACGCGGACGTGAGCTACCCAGATCCCGGTCAGTTCCCCGACCAAACCAGCGATGCTCGATACACGCACGGCACCCACGTGGCGGCGCTCGCGGCCGCCAACGGCTCGGAGTTCCGGGGTGCCGCGCCCGACGCGCAGCTCGTGATGGCGAAGGTTCTTGGCGACGATGATCGGGAGATCAACGATTCCGTCTTGCTGGCCGCCCTCGACGACGCGGCTATCCTCAAGCCCGACGTCCTCATCGTGTCCGTCGGTGACAACGCCGGGCAAAACGGCGATGCCTTGGCCACCTATGCCGACGTCTACGCCGCCCTGACCGCCCAGGGTATTGCTATCAATGCGCCCGCCGGTGACTACACGTCCTCCGCGTGGGGCAACTGGAATAGGGGGGACCAGCCCTTCGCCACTGACGCCGACTACGGCGCGATTATCTGGCCCGCGCTCGACTCGAACGCCCTGGCAGTCGCCTCTCTCGACGAGGTCGACAAGCGCGACGGTCAGCCCCTTGCGGATCCTTCCCCCTCTCGCTTCTCCTCCTGGGGCGTGACACCGGACCTGCGTCTCAAGCCTGAAATCGCCGCCCCCGGCGGCGACGTCATGTCCGCGCTGCCCGCGGGATCCTACGGTCGCAGGGCTGGCACGGCCGAGGCCTCGGCTCAGGTGGCGGGTATCGCCGCCCTCGTGCGCCAGCGCGTCGCCACCGATCCGATGTTCTCAGGCCTGAGCGCTGAGGAGAAAAACGCTGTGGTCACGAACCTGCTGATGGGCACCGCCCACCCGGTCGTGGACACGACGCGAGGGGGACACACCTTCTACTCCCCGCGCAAGGTCGGCGCAGGCATGGTGGACGCAGTGGCGGCCACGACCTCGTCCGTGTACCCGACCGTCGTGGGAGCCGCGACTCCATCGCGCCCCAAGGCCGACCTGGGTGACGGCACCGACGGGTGGACCTTCCAGGTGCAACTGACCAACGTCTCCGATACCGCCCACACGTACACCCTCGGCGGCCAGGCTCTCTCGCCGACCATTGAGGGGAACTCCTTCACGTTCAGCTCCACCGACTGGACGGGTACTGGGATCGACCTGGTCTTCTCGGCGGACTCCGTCACCGTCCCCGCCCAGTCGCGCGCCACCGTGACCGTCACCGTGACCCCGCAGGCCGCCTTCGCCTCGTACGCGAACACGAATGCGCCCTCCGGCACCTACGTTGACGGCGCCGTGACCTTCACGAGCGCTGACGGGCAGCCGGGCCTCACGGTCCCCTACATGGGGTTCTACGGCTCCTGGGGTGCTTCGCCCGTCTTCGATGGCAAGTGGGATGGCAGTAAGGATGCCGGCGTGCACCTGTACGGATCCACCTTCAAGAACCTGATGTCGGGCATGCCGCTGGGCGACGTCAACCCGCTCTACAATCACAATGACATCCGTGAATTGCAGCAGTCGGACCCCGCCCTGTTCTACGTCTCCCGGTCCGACGAGTTCCTGGCCCCCTCGCACGTTGGTCCTTCGACGTACACGCTGCGCCCCATCGACACCCTGACCTACAGCTACCTCAACGACGCAGGACAGGTCGTGCGCTCCTACACCCGCTCGCACCGCCGCGCGTCCCTGCATGACCACGAAATCCCCTACGGTTTGTTGGGGGCCAACGTCGAAGACTGGGGAGACGAACCCGTGTTCGACGGCTACGACGAGGCGGGCAACCCCCTACCCGACGGGGTCTACACGCTGGTCATCGAGGCCGAGACCTACGCTCCTTCCAGTACGAAGCAGCAGATGACGTGGGACTTCACGCTGGACACGCAGGCGCCGGTCGTCTCCAACATGACGATCGTGCCCACGGGCGAGAATACCTACTCGCTGTCCTTCGACGTCACCGACTCCGCGCCTATCGCCGGATGCGGTCTCTTCCCGGACTCGGGCAAGGACTATGTCCAGCGCGAGTACGAGGAGGAGCCCGCTGCGCGAGGTGAGGATGGGCTCTTCCATGCCCACTACGACCTCAAGGACGTGCCGCTCACCGCGACCACGGGCGCGGGTGACGACCCGTCGACGCTGTCCCTGCATGTGTGGGACTGGGCCAAGAACAAGGGAACGACGAAGCTGCCCTCGTCCCTCGTGCGTATGACGTCGCTGTCTCTCTCGCCTGCCTCGGCGTCGCTGGTGGCGGGGGAGTCTGTGACGCTGAGCGTCACCCGCGAGCCTGCGGATGCGACCGTGACCTCCGTGGTGTGGTCCTCGTCGGACGAGGCCGTGGCGACGGTTTCGGATACTGGCGTGGTGACGGCGGTTGGTGCGGGTGATGCGACCATTACGGTTGCTGACCCGACCCAGCCTTCTGTGTCTGCCGCCGTGACCATTCACGTCAATGCTCCTGTTCCCGCGCCGAAGGCTGGCGTGTGGAAGTGGGATGGTCGTGGCTGGTGGTACCGCTACGAGGATGGTTCGTATCCGGCTGATGCGGCTGTTGTGATTGATGGTTCCACGTATCGTTTTGATGCGTCGGGGTACATGCGCACCGGGTGGGTGAAGGATCAGGGTGCCTGGTATTACCACTCCTCATCGGGTGCTCAGACGACGGGTTGGGTGTTTTCTGGTGCGCGTTGGTACTACCTGAGTCCTGATAGCGGCGTGATGGTGACGGGGTGGGTGCAGGTGGGGTCCACCTGGTACTACCTGAATCCCTCTGATGGGGCCATGGTCACCGGGTGGCTTCAGGAAGGTGGTCACTGGTATTACCTGCAGTCCGGTAGCGGCGCGATGGCTACGGGGTGGCTGAAGATTTGGGGTACTTGGTACCACTTCGCCGACAATGGCCAGTTGATCAGCTAAGCGCCTGGCTCCAGGCTCACGCCTGACCTTATCGGCCCGCGCCCCCGGTCAGTTTCCCCGGGAGGCGCGGGCCTCGTTGTGCGCCTACGTGTGAGGTGAGTGTGGCAGACAACAGTCCCGCGGTTTTCGTTGTTATCACTGGTGAACGTACGCGTCATCGGACAATGAGCGCCCTTCGGCAACGGTGAGAATAAATCTTCCAGTAGGTACGCGGTAATACTTCCTGGGATCATGTTTGACGGAAAACTGTGCGTGTGGCTGCGCAGTCGTTCTTCACATGCTTGTCGACACAGGGAGTTATGGTGCCCCATCGAACACACGTGGCGCTGTCATTTGCGCTGGCCGGTGCCCTCGCCGTGACCGCGCTCGGCGTCACCGGTACCCGCGCGGTCGCGGCTGACATGGCCGCCCAGCAGGGAAGTGCGCAGTCCGGCGATCTCGCTGGCTCGAACCGCGACGCCGACACGGCCGTCGTGCGCCTGTGGCCTGGGAGCACGGCTCTTGTGCCCGGGCAGAGTGTCGCTTACACGGTTGAGTACAACACCGCGCCCGCCGTCCTGCCCGACCTCACGTGGGCTTCATCCGACACGTCGGTGTTGACCGTGGACGACAAGGGGACCGTGAGCGCGGTTGGCCCGGGCGAGGCGACGCTGTCCGTGCGTGATCGCTCAGATCCTTCCCTCAATACGGCCGTGCCCATCATCGTTCGCGCTGTCACGGAGGAACGCGGGATCGAGCTGTCCGCCGCGTCCCTGGTCTCCATCGCCGGGGAGCCCGTCTTCCTGAACGCGCTCCTGGCCCCCTCGCTGCACGGCGGTCACGTCCAGTGGACGCTGAGTCCGTCCACGCTGGGCACCATTGCCCCAGACGAAGGCGCGCCGACAGCCGTCTTCCACCCCGCCGGGAGCGCGGGAACCGGCACCCTCACCGCTCGCGTCACGACCCCGGCTGGTCAGAGTAAGACGATGACGATCCCCGTTGAGGTCCTGGCCGACGCTTCGGGCGACTTCGTCATGGACGAGAGTGGCGAACTGATCTCCTATCGGGGGACCGATACGGACGTGAGCATCCCCGAGGGCGTCACAGCGATCGGGGATCGCGCCTTCTCCGAGGCCACCGTCAGGACGGTTCACATCCCCGCGAGTGTCCGCCGCATCGGCAACGAGGCCTTCTATGGCAGCGGCCTTGAGGCCGTCACCTTCCAGGATGACGCGGACGTGCCCTCCCAGCTTGTCGAGCTCGGAAGCCGTGCCTTTACCCACACGAGAGTGTCCGCTCTGACGCTGCCCCGCTCACTCACCACGATCGACACCAACGCCTTCGTCGACATGGTGAACCTGGCCTCGATCGACCTGGGCCCTGCTGTTGAGCAGGGGCAGCTGGTGGGTGCCTTTGCTTCCACCCCCGCGCTGGGTAGCATCCGTGTCGACGCGGGCAACCCGCACTACGAGAGTGTCGACGGCGTTCTCTACTCCGAAGACCGCTCGCACCTGATTGCCTTCCCCGCGGTGAAGAACGCGGGCGGCTCCTACGAGGTCGTCTCGGGGACCACAGACGTTGACGACCTGGCGTTCCTGGGTGCGCAGGTCAGCTCCGTGACCTTCCCCGACACGCTGCGCCGCGTGGGCAAGCAGGCCTTCGAGGGCGCTGCCCTCACGTCGCTGACGCTGCCCGACGCGTTTGAGACGATGGGGGCCTCCGCCTTCTGGCAGATGCCGAAGCTGGCCCGCGTTGACCTGGGCGGCGCCACCGCCGTCTCCTCCAACGCCTTCCGCTACGACGCGGCCCTCAGCGACGTCACCTTCCGCCCCGACCTGGGCACCCTGCGGACCGTGGACGAAGGGGCTTTCGTTGGAATCTCAGACCCTTCGATCACCTTACCGGACACGGTGTCAACCGTGGGCGTGGAGGCCTTCTCCCAGAACGGCGCCCTGGCCTCGTTCCACGTGGGGGCATCCCTGTCCTCGATGGGCGACTACGCGCTGGGCGGCGACGACGCCCTGGCGACCCTGAGTGTCAGCCCCGCGAACTCCTCGTTCTTCGTCGAGGGCGGCGGCCTCTATCACACGGACTCCTCGTCCCAGGCCCTGGTCCGATTCGCCCCCGCCACCCCCGCGAGCGCGGCCACGGTGGCTCCGGGCACGTCGACGATCGGGGCGGGTGCCTTCGAGAACAGTGCCAGGCTTGAACGCGTCACGCTGCCCGACGGCTTAATCACTATCGACGACGACGCGTTCAGCGGCTGCGACAAGCTGACAGACATGCCCATCCCGGACTCGGTGCAGGTCGCCCGAGGCCTGGTCGGCACCGGCCTGGACACCATCGACATGGGCACGCAGGTGCGCGAACTGTCGATGGTCGCCCACGGCCAGCGCTTCGCGCGCCACATCATCGTTCGTGGCGGTGTCAACGGTTCCTTCCATTCCGCCGGCAAGAACACGGGGGATCGCCCGGCTAGCGCGTTCTTCGGCGACGGGATGACGTCATTCTCCTTCCAGCAGGAGGTGCCGCGCGTCCTCGTTCTGCCTTCCAGCGCCGAGGAGGTCACGCTCGCCGCGAGCATGGACGACGCCCTCAAGGCAGACACGACCATCTACGTGGCCGACGTCGAGGGCTCTTCGGCGTGGACGGTCACGCAATCCGCGATGGAGGCCGCCGGCTACGACGCCTCGCGCCTGGTGTCGCTCGAGAGTCCCACCTTGTCCCTGTCGGGCACCGGCATCGCCGAGGCCGGGGAGGGGTACGTGCTCACCGCGTCCCTCGGCGCGTCGGTGAGCGTTGATATCGCCGTGAGTGGAGGCGTGCCCTCCGGGCGTGAGGTGCGCGTCGTTCGCGTCGGCGAGGATGGTGGTGAGACGGTCTTGCAGGACTGGAGTGCGATGGTGGCAAGCGCGGATGGGCGCTTCGCTACCGCGTCCTACGCGTGGACTCCGGCCCCCGAGGACGCCTTGGTGCGCGTCGACGCCCGCGACGCCACCGGCCTGATTCGATCGGTGCCGATGACAGTTGTCGTCACCCACGTTCTGCCGCCGATTCCGCTTCCGGTGCCCAACGAGGAGCCCGATCCTGCGAACGAGGCGAAGCCCGCCCCGGCCTTCGACGACGAGCCCAGCCCCGTACCGAGCCCCGAGCCTGCACCGAGCCCTGAGCCGACGGCGAGCCCCGAGCTCGCGCCCCAGATGGGGGAGTGGGTGTGGGGCGCTCGCGGCTGGTGGTATCGCTATTCAGACGGCTCCTACCCGGCCGGTGCGGCCGTGACGATCGCTGGCCAGATTTACCGCTTCGACGCCGAGGGGTACATGCGTGTCGGGTGGGTCTTCGAGCGTGGCGCCTGGTACTTCCACCAGCCCTCGGGGGCCCAGGCGACCGGCTGGATCCTCGATGGCGTCTCTTGGTACTACCTTGCCCCGGGCACGGGTGCGATGGTGACGGGCTGGCTCCAGGAGGGTGGCTCCTGGTACTACCTGAGTGAGACGGGTGGCGCGATGGTGACCGGGTGGAGTAAGCAGGGCGCCTCCTGGTACTACCTGACGCCCGGGTCCGGCACGATGGCTACCGGCTGGGTGCTCTCCGGTGTGACGTGGTATCGATTCTCAGAATCCGGCCAGTGGGTCGAATAAAACGTCGAATGCGACGTGGGCGGGGTTGACCGTATGGTCGGCCCCGCCCTCCTTGTTGGAGTGAGGCCTGCACTGGCGTGTTGCGACGATCCCGCAAGGGCACTTGTGAAGCCGCTTGTGACGGCGTGATGGATTGTTATCAGCTGGGTGAAAAATGCTGAATTTAAACGCATCACATGTTTGACACATGCTGAGAAAATGTCTCATTATCGTGCCCGTTTGAGGGGAAGCCATACTAGTGTTAAACGAGGATTTCGCCACAAAGCAGCGCGCGTTTTCCTTCATCCATTAGTTAACTCAGTGAGGTCCAGATGTCCCATCGAAAGTTCTGCGCGGTGGCGCTGGCGGCTGTCGGCGCCCTGGCGCTGACGGCCCTCGGCGTATCCCCAGCATCCGCCGCAGGGGCTGGCGCGGCGGCCGCGACCAGCTCCCTCCAGCCCGCGACGACGCTCGCCCCCACGATCGGGGTGCCGACGACGGCGCTGTACGTATGGCCGAAGTCGACGGCCGTGGCCCTTGGCCAGTCCTTTACCTTTGATGCGTCCTACGACTCCGGCCCCGCCTATCCCAACCACGTCGTCTGGACGTCCTCGAATCCCTCGGTTGTGACCGTGGATCAGGAGGGCCACGTCGGCACTGTGGGAGTCGGTGACGCGACGATCACCGTGACCGACAAGGACGACGCAACGCTGACCTCCACGGCCGCGGTCCAGGTCCGGGAGGTCTCCGAGGATGTCGGCATCGAACTGTCCGTCCCCGAGATGACGATGATCTTCAACCACGTCGAGTCCGTCAACGCGCTCCTGGCTCCCTCCCTTCACGACGGCGACATCACGTGGAGCTTCACCCCGTCCTCGCTGGGAAGGATCGACGAGGCCAAGAGCCCGACGGCTATCGATCTGGTGGCCTACGAGCAGCCCGGCACCGGCACGCTCACCGCGAAAGTGACGAACTCGTCGGGGCAGACGAAGACTGCGACGATTTCCGTGACCGTCCAGCCCGATCCTCGCGGCGACTTCATCACGGACGACAACGGCGTGCTCACCTCCTACAAGGGTAAGGACAAGAACGTCGTCATCCCCGAGGGCGTAACTGGTATCGGCCCTGATTTCTCTTCCATATCGCTCGACACGGTGTGGGTTCCCGCCAGCGTGCGCTCGATCGACGATAGGGCCTTCTATGGCAGCGGCCTGAAGGAGATCACCTTCCAGGATGACGAGCAACACCCCTCCCAGCTCACCGAGATCGGTGACCAGGCGTTCGGTGGAACGGCTATCGAGCACCTGAGGCTGCCTCGCTCCGTGCGCACGATCTACGAGTCCTTCCAGAACATGGGAAGGGTGAAGACCATCCACCTGGGCCCCAACATTGACGAGGGCCAGCTGACCGATGCGTTCCTGGGTTCCTACCAGCTCGAGGCCATCGAGGTGGATGCGGCCAGTACGAACTACTCCAGCCATGACGGGGTCCTGTACACGAAGGATCATTCGCACCTGGTTGCCTACCCCGCTTCCAAGGCACCCGGTGGGACCTACACGGTCCTGGATGGGACCGACACGATCGAGCGCCAGGCCTTCTATGGCGCGAAGCTGTCGACCCTCACGCTGCCCTCGTCGCTGCGTGACATCGGTGCGTGGGCTTTTTCGTATGCGGAGCTGACGTCCCTGACGCTGCCCGATGGTGTTGAAAGCGCCGACACGTGGGCGTTCTCCTACATGGAGAAGCTGACCAGCCTCGACGTGGGTGGCATCAAGACCCTGCCCGACGGTGCGTTCATCTATGCGAGGAATCTGCGCGAGCTGAACCTGCGTCCCGACCTCGGCCGTCTCACGACGATCTCTCAAAACGCCTTCACGGGCGCCGCCCTGACCTCCCTCACCCTGCCCGATAGCGTCACCTCCATCGGAAACTCCTCGTTCTCAAACAACACCTCGCTCACCGAGGTGCACGTGGGAGCGGGCCTGGCCACCATTGGAAACGCGGCGCTGAGTGGGAATACGGCGCTGGCCACCATCACCGTCAACCCCGCCAATGCCTCGTTCAAGGAGGTCGACGGGGTCCTGTACGACCAGGGTGGGCAGCGCCTTGCCCTCTACCCACCGGCCAGGCCCGGCTCCGAGTTCGAGGTCCCCGCGGGCACGAAGGAGATCGGTTCCCTGGCATTCGACGGGGCCAGCTCGCTCTCCCGCGTCACCCTGCCCGAAGGGCTGACAACCATCGACTACGCGGCCTTCTACGGCTGCACGAACCTGGTGGACATGGACTTTCCCGAGTCCCTGGAGGTCGTGCGCGGCGTTCAGAACACCGGACTGGACACCGTCATCCTGGGTAAGCACACGCGAGAACTCTTCATGCCCACGCGCGAGAACCTGGCGCCCCGTCACCTCATCGTGCGCGGCGGCATCAACGGCGGGTACTACACCGATGGGGAGCCCTCCAACGGGCGCATCGAAACCGCGTTCTTCGGCGAGGGGATGACGCGCGTCGACGTGCGCAGCAAGGGCCCCAGGATCATCGTCCTGCCCTCGACCGTCACCACCTTCCAGCTCGACCCCTTCTCCTCTGAGGGATACAAGTCCGACGCGCAGGTCTACGTGGCCGCCGCCGAGGGGTCGCCCGCCTGGGAGGTCGCGAAGGCTGAGCTGGTCAAGGAAGGTATCGACCTGTCCCACCTGCACGCCTACGTGCCCGCGTCAATCTCGCTGTCCGGCACCGGCATTGACGAGGCCGGGGACGGGGTTCGCTGGAGCGGCGCCGTGGGTGCTCCTGTGCAGATGACCGCCACCGTGAGCGGCGCCATCGCTCAGGGGCGCGAGCTGCGCGTCATCCAGGTCGGCACGGGCGGCGCCGAGACCGTCGTGCAGGACTGGACGGCGATGGGCGGCGACGGTGAGGCGGCCTCGTCCCTGACCTTCTCCTGGACGCCCACCGGGGCTGCCAGGTCCCTGCGCGTTGAGGCCCGCGACGTGACCCAGGTCAGCGCCGAGGTGAGCGTGGCGGTCGAGGTGGGAGGAACCCTCGACGTCAACGCGGCCACGGGCGTTGGCACGTGGAGGCACAACATCTTCGGATGGTGGTACGCCTACGCGGACGGCACCTACGCCCGCAGCACCTCAGTTGTCATCGACGGCAAGATCTACCGCTTCAACGGTGACGGCTACATGCACACCGGTTGGACCTACTACTACAACCACTGGTACTACCACTCCTCCTCGGGCGAGCAGGTCACCGGCTGGGTGCAGGACAAGGACAACTGGTACTACTTGGACCCCGTCACCGGCGCAATGGTCAAGGGCTGGTTCAAGGATGGCTCTCACTGGTACTACCTGGGCGACACCACCGGAAAAATGGTGAAGGGGTGGTACCACGGTTACGACGGTTGGTACTACTTGAACCCCGCCGACGGCATCATGGTCACCGGCTGGGTCAAGATCGGACTGACCTGGTACCACTTCTCCGACACCGGCAAGTGGATCCACTAGTGCCCCGCGCCAACGCATGATCCCAGCGTTGTCACAGGACGCTCCGGTGCTGTGCACAGACTCGATCCCTACAGTAGGTGTCATGACAAGGGAATACGGCACGGGCCAATCGGGCCCGGGAGATGCCGACGAGAATCGTTGTGAGGAGTCATCTGGAAGAACGTGAACTGTGTTGATGGGATACGCCGAGGGGTCGACCGCACGGTCGACCCCTCGGCGTATCTGCGCGCTGGCCACCGGATGGGGTGATCGCGGTGGTCTTCGGGTTATAGGACACTACGTGTTGCTGGTGGGGTGACTTTTCGGTGTGGTGGTGCGGGAAAGTCGGTGTTTTAGTTGATTGGGACCAACTATGAGGATGGGCAAATCGTGTTGGTCGAACGAATTGTCGCTGGGCGGGTGGTTCTGTGCTGACTGCCTGTGTCACCTGGACCCGAGATGTGGCAGTACTAGCCCGATGATGCACAGCTGGGCCCTATAGGTGGAGCGTGGGCGGCCCTGCCCACGCTCCACCTATCGGGTTAACCTGCGCAGTAAAGGGGCCCAGGCATCCACCTGTACGGCCAACAGCGCCACCTTGAAGCCGGTTATGCCTGTCCGCCACGCGGGGGACTGATCTCTATAACCCTGGTTTTCCGCAACGCATACTGCACAACTGAGAGAAATTGCTGATAATTGGCCAGGCGCGTCACGCGCCTGGCTCGTATCCCACAGTCACGAACGAAGTGAGACTCACATGACCCACCGCCACGCATCGGCACTCGCGCTGATGACCGCCGGTGCCCTCGGCATGTCAACCCTCGCCGTCCCAGCTGCGCTCGCAGCGGACGGGGCAGGCCATGCATCCGTCGGTACCACCGCCTTCGCGCAACCCGCGAACCCGGCCCAGGCCTCGTCGGCCGACGAGCAGGCCACCATCATCGTCCAGCTTCAGGACGGGACCAACCGCGCCGAGGCCCACGACCGCATCGCCGTCTCCGTCGCGCAAGCTCTTCCCGGTGCCACCGTCACGACGCTCCGCGAGTACAGCCATGCGATGGACGGCTTCGCGCTCCAGGCGCCCGCCTCCACTCTCGGCGCCATCCAGGCCACCAGCGGCGTCAAAGCCGCCTTCGCCTCGCGCACCATCGCAGCCATGGCGGAAGGGGAGGAACCCGCCGGCGTCCCCGTCCTCAAGAACGCCGCCGCGCTCGAAATGACCCGCGCCAACCAGACCACCCACAAGGGTGAACACCAGGTCATCGAAGTCATCGACTCCGGACTGGACATCACCCACCCCGCTTTCTCCGGCGCCCTCGACGCCTCAGCCATCCGCATGAACCAGGCGGACGTCGCATCCCTGACGCCCAGCCTGCCCCACGGATCCGCCGGCGCGTGGGTCTCCGACAAGATCCCCTTCGCCTACGACTACGCCGACAACGACGCCACCGTCGTGCCCACCTCCACCAAGGACATGTCCCACGGCACGCACGTCGCCGCCATCGCGACCGCCAACGGCGGCGAGGTGCGCGGAACCGCGCCCAACGCCCAGCTCATCGTCGCCAAAGTCGTCCACGACGCCGACGGCGCCATGTCTGACGACGCCCTGCTGGCCGCCCTCGACGACGCCCTCATCATCAAGCCCGACGTCATCAACATCTCGCTGGGCGACGACTCCGGCATGAGCAGCGAAGCCGGCTCGATCTTCGCCGACGTCTACAAGGCGCTCGCACACGCCGGCATCACCGTCAACGCCGCGTCCGGCAACGCCTTCTCCAACGCCTACGGCAACAACTCGGGCCAGAACAAGCCCTTCGCCTCCGACCCCGACACGGGCACGCTCGGCGAACCCGCCTCCTACAAGTCCAACCTGGCCGTCGCCTCGGTCGACAGCCAGGACACCCTGCCCTACGTGCGCCTCGGCGACCACAAGATCCCCTACGCCACCGCCATCGACGGCAACGGCGAACCCGTGCCCAGCCTGCGCGACATCCCCGAAAAGACCTACCGGATCGTCCACGCATCCTTCGGCGGAAGCGACGAAGTCCAGCGCTACTGGGGAACGAACCGCTACGACCTGTCCGATGCGATCGTCCTGGAAGACAAGGGCGGTATCGACACCCACGGCGACATCCCCATGACCGACGAGCTCAAGGCCGAGAACCTACTCAAGGCCACCCCGCCGCCGGCCGCCCTGATGATCGCCGACACCGAGGAATCCAACACCCCCTACCAGGCCATCACGGGGGCAGCCCGCGGCCTGCCGACGGTGACCATCACCAAGGCGAGCAAGGACCTGCTCGACGAGGCGGTACGCGACGCGAAGGGCGGCGACATTTACGTCACCGTCACCCACTCGGGCATCGTCCTGGCCTCGCCCAACCCCGCCGCCTCCGAGTTCTCCGCGTGGGGCGTCTCCCCGGACCTGACCCTCAAGCCCGAGGTTGCAGCCCCCGGCGGCAACATCACCTCCGCGATCCTGGGAGGCGAGTACGCGAGCCTGTCCGGCACCTCGATGGCCTCCCCGCAGGTCGCGGGCATCTCCGCCCTCGTGCGCCAGCGCATCGCCTCCGACCCGGCCTTCGCGAGCATGAGCGCCGCAGACAAGAACGCGGTCGTCACCAACCTCATCATGGGAACCGCCCACCCGCTGGTCGACATCGAGCTCGGGGACGGCACCTTCTACTCCCCGCGCAAGGTCGGCGCAGGTGAGGTCGACGCGGTGGCAGCCACGACCTCGTCCGTCTACCCGAGCGTCGTTGGTAGCGCCAACCCCTCGCGCCCCAAGGCCGACCTGGGTGACGGCACCACGGGATGGACCTTCCAGGTGCAGCTGACGAACCTGTCCGCGCAGGCCCACACCTACACGCTCGGCGGCCAAGCCCTCTCCGAGGTCGTCGAGGAAGGCCTGTTCATGGAGCACTCGCAGAACTGGGCGGGACAGGGCATCACCCTGGCCTTCTCCTCAGACTCCGTGACGGTCCCCGCCTCCTCCAGCGCCACCGTGACCGTCACCGTGACCCCCGAAGCCGAGTTCGCCTCGTACGCGTCGGCTCATGCCCCCGAGGGGACGTTCATCGACGGGGCCATCACCTTCACGAGCGCCGATGGGGCCCCCGACCTGACGGTTCCCTACCTGGGCTTCTACGGGTCCTGGGGCGCGCCCGCGATCTTCGACGAGCTGTGGTCCGACGAGGAGACTCGCCCCGCGCACGTCTACCGTTCCGCGCTGATGGACACCGAGACCGAGATCCCGCTGGGCGGGCTCAACCCCCTGGCCGAGAAGCAGGACTACAACTCAGTCGTCACCGTCGACCCGACGCGACTGGTCGCCTCGCGCTCGCAGGCCCCGGGCGCGCCCAACACGATCGCCCCGCGCACCGGCATGCTGCGCTCCGTGCCCCGCATGAACGCCACCTACACGAACGAGGCCGGGGTGAGCGTGCGCTCCTACGAGCTGACCCGGGTGCGCAAGTCCCTGTACGACCTGGAAACCGGCTACACCAAGCCGGGCGAGTTCACCGGCGAGGACCCCGTGTTCGACGGTGTGGACGAGGGCGGCAAGGAACTGCCCGACGGGCGTTACACGCTCACCCTCGAAGCTGCCACGGACGGCCCCTCGTCCACCACGCAGCAGATGCGCTACCAGTTCACGCTCGACACCCGCGCGCCCGTCATCTCCAACGCGACGGTCACCGGCGAGGAGGGGGCGCGCACGCTCTCCTTCGACGTCACCGACGCCTCGCCGCTGGCCGGCATCGAGCTGCGCGCTGACGCCGACGGCGCGTGGTACTACCGCCAGCTCCTTGAGGGCGACGGCGAGATCCAGGCCGACGGCTCCCACCGCTACCACGTCAACGTACCCGTCGCCGACCTGAACCGTGCCTGGGCCGAGAAGGGCAACGAGGGCGCGGCCCCCGTGTCCTCTCACCTGGTCGCCTGGGACTGGGGCCTGAACCCTGCCCAGCGCGAGGTGACCCTGGACGGCTCGCCGATGCCCGAGCCGGAGCCCGCTCCCGAACCCGCGCCGAATCCCACCGTGCCCGCCGGCACATGGGTGAGCGACGCGCAGGGCTGGTGGTACAGCTACGCCGATGGCTCCTACCCGAAGGGCGTCACGCTGGCGATCGACGGCGCCACCTATCGCTTCGATAGCTCCGGTTACATGCGTACCGGCTGGGTCAAGGAAGCTGGTTCCTGGTTCTACCACACCTCCTCGGGCGCCCAGGCCACCGGTTGGGCCTCAGTTGGAGGCACCTGGTACTACCTGGACGCGACCACCGGCGCCATGCGGACCGGCTGGTACTACGACCGTGGATCCTGGTACTACCTGCGCCCCGCCGACGGCGCGATGGCAACAGGCTGGGTGCGCGACGGGGCCGCGTGGTACTACCTGACCCCCGGCCGCGGCACGCTCGCCACGGGCTGGTTGTTCGCCGGTGGATCCTGGTACCACACGGATCCGGTCAGCGGCGCGATGACCACCGGATGGCTGGTTGATCGCGGAAGCTGGTACTACCTGCATCCGGCCAGCGGCGCAATGGCGTCCGGCTGGGCCAAGGTAGGCGACGACTGGTTCTACTTCAACCCGGTGCGCGGCACTCTGGTGACGGGCTGGATGCAGATCAACGGCACGTGGTACTACTTCTCTGACTCCGGTCAGTGGCAGCGCTCAGTGAGCTAACCCCACAGGCCGCCTGCAAGGCTCGCGCCCCCGGACAGTAGTCCGGGGGCGCGATCGTCGTCACTGTCATGGCTGGTCGAAATTGTCGCCTCGGGCAATAGTTTGTCAATGTGATACCGCTCCCGCGTGGTGCCCCTCGAAAAGCCTTGTAAATTGGAGGAGGTGTCAGTTTGTTGGGAAGCGAAGCGGGCGTGACTATATGGCAATCTGTGTGCCTAAACGTTGTCGGAAGGCGTGTCTAGATCCTTCTTCAAGCCCATCATGTCAAGCATTATCACTTATCGAATAAGCTCATAGGTCCTATGATTGACATGCGAGAATCGCATTGGCGCGATCCTCGCATCCATCCAATTGTCGACCAAGTGAGCCACAGATGTCCCGACGAAAAGTCTCGGCACTGGCGCTGATAGCGGCAGGTGCCCTCGTATTTACCCCGGTCACAATCCCAACAACACACGCAGCAACCGTCAACGAAGACGCAACGCATCACCACAACTTCGCCCTGCGCGACGACGCGCAGTCCGGCGACAACCCACAGTCCGGCAACCCGCAGGACGCCACCACAGCCTCGGACGTTGACGAACACGCCAACGACGACACCCCAACCACAATCATCGTCCAACTCGAGGACGGCGACGTCGGCATCCCCTGGGACCAGCGCGTCTTCGGCCTGAGCACGGACACCAAACACAAAGAAATGCAGGCGCGCATCGAGGCATCGGTGACCCAAGCCGTACCCGACGCGACCGTCACCGTCCAGCGCGAGTACAGCCACGCCCTCGACGGCTTCGCACTCCAAGCCCCGGCCTCGTCCCTGCAAGCTATTCGCAACACCGAGGGCGTTAAAACCGCCTTCGTTGAGCAGACGTACGACCCAGCGCCGATCAACGAGGAACGCGATGATGCCGAGGCGATGACCGCAGCCCTGAGAGCCGCCGACCCGACCCTGCGCAACTCCTCCTCGCTCGAGATGATCCGAGCCAACGAAACCGCCTACAAGGGCGACCGCCAGGTTATCGAAATCATCGACAGTGGGGTTGCCACATCAAACCCGGCATTCGCTGGTTCGATGGATGAGGTTGACGTTCGCCTGAGCGAGCGCGACGTGGATGAGCTGAAGAAGAAACTGAGTCACGGACGCGACGGCGAATACATCAACAAGAAGTTCCCGTTCGCCTTCAACTACGTGACCAATACCACCATGGTTGATCCCATTATCGACTATCACGGTAGTCACGTCGCTGCCATCGCTGCTGCAAATGCGCCCGACCTGCAGGGAGTGGCCCCCAACGCGCAGATTATCGTTGCAAGGGTGGGCTCCGGCTTGCACTCGGGCGACATCGTCGATAGCGCGATTCTGTCTGCCCTCGATGACGCCATGATCCTCAAGCCCGACGTCATCAACCTGTCCCTCGTGAATCGAGGTGGCATGAGCAGTGAGGCAGGAAGCGTGTACGATCACGTCCTCAAGGCTCTCGCGGAACAAGGGATCAGTATCAACGCATGTGCAGGAAACGAAGGATCTGTTGCGCACGGATCCTACATGGGCCTCCCCACGCCGTACGCGAGCGAACCGGATACAGGAACAGTGACCGAGCCGGGATCCTTCAAGCCGTCGCTGACTGTCGCTTCCGTCGACAACGTGGTGGCCTTGCCGTACCTGACTGTCGACCAACGAAACATCTTCTACCTCGCCTCCCGGGACCAGTTCGACCGTACGAGGGCCGACTTGCGCGCCATCCCAGAAGGCACTTATCGCGTGATCTACGCCGGGTGGGGTAGCGAGGAAGACCTTGACCACCTCGTTGCAGCGCATCCCGGCGACCTCTCCAACGTTATCGTCCTCGAAGATCAAGGACTGAACTCCCAATATGGCGCCGGGATAAAGACAACCGATCAGGCGCGCAATCTCGAATCTCTCGGATCCAAACCAGCGGCCCTCATCCTTGGCGACACCGAGCCGGGAGCGCTTCCCAGCGTCGCAATGGTAGACGACACCGTGAGCCTGACGACCGTCAGCATCACGAAGAAGGACCGCGACGCCCTCGTTGAAGCGATCAACGCATCTGCCACGGGGAGCATAGAGATAACCTTGACGCACGCGGACCCGCGTCCGGCTACCTCCACGCCGGTGGTGTACCCCACCTCCTCCTGGGGTGTCTCCCCGGACCTGACCCTCAAACCCGAGATCACCGCACCCGGCGGCAACATCTTGTCCGCTGGAATCGGGAAATCCTACGACTACATGACCGGGACCTCGCAAGCCACCCCGCACGTCGCAGGCGTGGCAGCCCTGCTGCGCCAGCGCATCGCATCAGACCCGCTGTTCGCGCGAATGAGCTCAAGTGACAAAGATGCGGTCGTCACGAACATTCTGATGGGAACAGCGCATCCTCTCCCAGACGCAGAACAACTCGACGGCACCTACTACTCGCCTCGCCGAGTCGGCGCTGGCATCGTCGACGCCGTCGCGGCGACCACAACCGCCGTCTATCCAACCGTGGAAGGAGCCCTCGACCCGTCGCGCCCGAAGGCCGACCTCGGGGACGGCACGCAGGGATGGACCTTCAAGGTGACGTTGACAAACCTGTCCTCCGAGGAACATTCCTACCGGCTCGGCGGGCAGGCCCTTTCTGAGATCGTTGAAGATAAGTACTTCAGCCAGCACTCGAAGAACTGGGCGGGGCAGGGCATCTCCCTGACCTTCTCGGCGAACACGCTGCGCGTGCCAGCCAAGTCCAGTGCCACGGTGACCGTCACCGTCACCCCTCAAGCCGAGTTCGCCTCGTACGCGAACTCGCATGCGTCCAAGGGCACCTTCATCGACGGCGCCGTCACCTTCACGAGCGTCGACGGGCAACCCGACCTCACCGTTCCCTACATGGGGTTTTACGGCTCTTGGGGTGACCCCTCCGTCTTCGTCTCGCCTGGTGATAAGGATCATCAAGCCAGTTCGTCGCTGATCAACCTGTCGACGTCAGCTCCGCTCGATATGCCGCGCCAGGGCCTCAAGGGTGCACGCTACGTCGTCTCGCGCTCAACGCTGGCGGGTGCTCCGACTAAGGTCGCGCCTCGCACCATCCTTCTGCGCAACGTGCCGACCATGACCTACACCTATAAGAATCAAGAAGGCGCAACGGTACGCTCGTACATACGTGAACGTGCGCGTAAGTACCCCTTCGAGGGCAAGGGGCAGACACAAGATCTCCTCCGCCCGGAAGGCTTCGACAGCCCGGTGTTCGACGGTCTTGATGCCAACGGGAAGGAACTGCCCGACGGCAACTACACGCTCACGATCGAGGCGGCTACGGATGGACCTTCTCCCACCGTGCACAAACTAGAGTACGAGTTCGCGCTTGATACCCACGCTCCCGTCGTGACCAATCTGGAGGTCACGGGTGAGGGCGACAACCGCACGATCATCGTTGACATCACCGACTCCTCACCCCTGGGCGGATACGGATTCTCTGCGACCACACAGAGCGAACCCATCTACGCGGTGACGGAGGGCCTCACGGATGAAGCCCAGAGTGACGGCACATACTCCAGCCACTACGAGATCTCCTGGAAGGACCTGCCCGAGTCGCTCAGAGCCTCCAACCCAACGGCTCTGACCTTCTACGCCTGGGACGCGGGCAACAACCGGACGACAGCGCAGGTGAGTTTTGCGGGGATCCCGATGACCTCGCTGTCCCTGACACCGGAGTCATCCTCGCTCGTCGTGGGACAGAGTATGGTCATGCTGACGAACTACGAGCCTCGGAATGCGACCATCACCGACGTCGTCTGGTCCTCCTCGAACGAGGCCGTGGCCACCGTCGACGACCAGGGACACGTGCGTGCCGTGGGAGCGGGAAGCGCAACCATCACCGCGACCGACGCTTCCCAGCCGAGCGTGTCCGCGAGCGCACAGGTCAGTGTCCGGGCTGTCTCCTCGTGGACGGGCATTGAGCTGTCGGCGGCGTCGATTACTCTCGCCCCGGGCGAGTCGGTGCCGATCGAAGCGTTCCTGGCCTCCACCTTCCGGGGACGGCCCGTCACGTGGACGCTGGAGCCCTCCTGGCTTGGGACCGTTCAGCCGAGCTCGGATACTCTTCGGGCAGACGTCACCGCGTCGAGCCGGGAAGGAACCGGCACGCTGCGCGCGACCGTGAGGACCCGGTACGGGCGGGCGCGGACAGTGTCCATCCCGGTTGAGGTCAAAGCCGATCATTCACGCGACTTCATCATTGACAGTGACGGTGTTCTCACCAGCTATGAAGGGGCCACATCAGACGTTGTGATCCCGGATACTGTCACCGCGATTGGGAGCTCGGCCTTCTCGAAGGCTGGCTCGCTGATCCGCAGCGTCCATGTCCCCGCGAGCGTGACACAGATTCGGGCGGATGCCTTTGCCTCCACCAGCCTGTCCTCTGTTACCTTCGAGGACACGCGAACGCGTCCCTCGCAGCTGACGTCGATCGGGGACAGGGCATTCGCCAGGACTCAGCTCACGTCGATTACTCTGCCTGGTGCGGTGACGACGATCGGTGAGGGAACATTTTCGGGTAGCGCATCCCTGACGAGCATCGACGTGGATCCGGTCAACACGGCGTTTGAGAGCATCGACGGGGTGCTCTTCAGCAAGGATCACTCACTCCTGATCAGGTTTCCGATGGCGAAGCTGTATGGAGGGGCGTATACAGTGCCCGAGGGCACGCTCGAGATTTCGAGCCGTGCTTTTGACGGCTCGATGATCACCTCTGTGACGGTGGCTGATTCGGTGACGACGATCGGCAAGGAAGCATTCGCGGACTGTCCGCCTCTGACAAGTGTTCACATTGGTGCATCCGTGGCATCCTTCGATCCGTCTATGCTCGCTAACGATGGGGCTGTGTCCACTCTGACCGTCAGTGCTGACAACGCGCTTTTGTCCGCCGAGAACAATGTCCTCTATGTGCGTGAGCCAGACGGCCTGCGACTGGTGTATTTCTCGCCAGCGAACGCCGTTACCGACTATTCGGTACGGGCAGGCACGGTGGCAGTGGGGGCGAGGGCCTTTGCGAATGCCGCCCATCTGCAGCGCGTGGTTGTGCCCGAGGGGGTCACGACTATCGATGACGGAGCATTTGACGGTACCAGTTCTCTGACGGAGCTAGTGCTGCCGGACTCGTTGCAATTTGTGACGAATCTGGTTAACACAGGGCTTGAGGCGGTCGAATACGGCGGGCAGGTAAGGAGTATCCGCTCCACAGGCTATGCCAATGCTTATGTCCCCCGCGTCGTCGTGCGCGGCGGCGTCGAGGGCGTTTACTTCTCCGAAGCGCGAAGGGGAGAGGGCGTACAACATGCCAGCGCATATTTCGGTGAAGGGATGAGAGACATTAGTTTCAAGCAAGATAATCCGGATATCTTGGTGGTGCCCTCTACTCTGACTCAGCTCACGCTTGGTTTTATGAGAGTCGGCGGTGGGACTCCCGACCTCGACATCTATGTTGCCGCAGCCGAAGGGTCTGAGGCCTGGAAGGTCGCGCAGGAGGCGGCCGACTACATCTATCTTGAGCCAGGGCATATGCACACGTATACGCCAGCGGCAGTGTCGCTGTCCGGCACGGGCATTGCCGAGGCCGGGGCAGGGTATGAGCTGACGGCACCGACGGGCGCTCCTGCTCAGTTCACCGCTTCCGTGACCGGCGGTGTCCCGGGCACCTACCAGGTGCGCGGGACGCAGGTGGGAGCCGATGGAGTCGAGAGTATCGTGCTCGATTGGGCTGATATGACGACCGCGGCTGATCGGGCCGATGCAGCATCGGCGACTCTCACGTGGACCCCACCGAACGCGAGTACGACGCTGCGCGTCGAAGTGCGTGACGTCACTCATCTGCGCACTCCGGTGACGCTAGCGGTTAAGGGTGGCCCGAGTCCCGAACCCACACCGGAACCAACGCCGGATCCCACTCCCACGCCGATGGTCGGTTCGTGGACGTGGAGCGGCGGCTGCTGGAAGTTCGCCTACCCGGACGGAACCAGTGAGCGCAGCACCACGACGAGCATTGACGGCTCGGTCTATCGATTCGATGCCAGCGGATGCGCACGGACCGGGTGGGTCAACGAGGGAGAATCGTGGTACTACCACTCCTCGACGGGGGCCCAGCAGACCGGATGGCTGACCTTGGGTAGGTCCTCGTACTACCTGGATACCGCCACCGGTGTGCGGGCCACGGGGTGGACGAAGATCGGGAACTCCTGGTACTACTTCACCCCCAGCACTGGTCAGATGGCCACCGGTTGGCTCAAGGATGGCAGCTCCTGGTACTACCTGCAGCCGGGCAGTGGCACCATGGCAACGGGTTGGGTGCGCATTGGAGGGAAGTGGTATCACTTCTCCGCCAATGGAAAGCTCCTGTAGTGCCCAGGCAGTGGCGATAAGCCACGTCCAACGCTCGCGCCCCCGGACAGTAGTGCCCGGGGGCGCGAACTGGATAAATCCCAGGGTTTTCTCAGGTTGCCTCGGGGATCCCACAAGGTTGGCCTCCTAGAGTAGACGTCATTACAAAGGAATACGGCACGGGCCAATCGGGTCCGGGAGATGCCGACGAGAACCGTTTTGAGGAGTCATCTGGGAGAACTCGCACTGTGTTGATGGGATACGCCGAGGGGCTGACCGCAGGGTCGGCCCCTCGGCGTCTGCGCCCGAAGATCATCCGCGTTGTCGCCGCCGGATTTGTTGCTGTCCTCGCCTATGCGTATGGGCCTCGAACGGTTTGCTTCGTGGCGTGCGCTTCATGCAATACAACGGGGCGCGGCGAGCTCTCGAATGAGAACTCGCCGCGCCCCGGCCTCGTCAATGACGGTGACAAGGCGAGCAATTCAGAGGCGCTCAACCCCCGCGTCCCACGCGGCGCGCATGGGGTTCGCGTCGGCGACCAGCTGATCGAAGCGCAGGTCGGCAATGTCGATGACCTCGCCGAGCGCGAAGCGAGCCTCGCGGGCGGGGGAGTGCTCGACGCGGCGCCAGCCCGAGGACAGTAGGTGCTTGCGGTCCACCACGTTATCCGCGCAGATGACAAGGGGACGGCCAAACTTCTCGCGGTAGGCGGCCGCCAGGGCGCGCAGCTCCTCGGCCTCCTTGTCCGTCAGGTCGCCGACGGACAGGTTCGAGGTGTCGGCCAGCGACTGATCGTCGCCCTCCCCATCGAGAATCAGGGAGACGACGTCCGTGTAGGACGCGATGAGTTCCTCGGCTTCCTCAGCCGTCGCCGCCAGCACTACGTCCTCGAAGGAAGAGCGCAGCTCGGTCACGGTTGCGAACGGGCGCGCATCCCAGGCGCGCTCCGCCGGCCAGGTCTGCGTCGTGAACATCTGCGAGAACGTCGACACGAACGTCTCACGATCCATCGCGTTGACGTCGTCCAGGTTGATCTTCTTGCCGTCCACGACGGCCACGTCCGGCGAGGCCTGGCGTCCGATGTGGAAGAACAGGAGGTTCAGGATGATGGCCGTCAGCGAGCCGATCGTCACGCCCGAGCCGAAGATGATCTGCAGCCAGGAAGGCATGACGGTGACGATGCCGGGCTTGAGGGTGACCAACATCGCCAGGCCGATCGACGTGGAGACGATGACGGCGTTGCGGTTGTCGCGCAGGTCGACCTTAGACAGGGTCTGGATGCCGACCACGGCCACGTTGGCGAACATCGCCAGGGACGCGCCGCCGATGACCGGCTGCGGGATAGCAGCGACGATGGCCCCCGCCTTGGGCAGCAGGCCCAGGATAATCATGAAAACGCCGGCGGCCGTGACGACCCAGCGGGACTTGACGCGGGTCAGGCGCACCAGGCCGACGTTTTGTGCGAAGCAGGTGTAGGGGAAGGAGTTCAGGACGCCGCCCAGCAGGGTCGACAGTCCATCGGCGCGCAGCGCGTTGGCGATGTCGCGAGGCGTGATGCGCTTACCCACGACCTCGCCGGTGGCAAAGACGTCACCGGTTGTCTCCACGGCGGTCACGGCCATCACGATGATCATCGCGAAGATCGCGGTGAGGGAGAACTTGGGAATGCCGAAATAGAAGGGCGTGGTGATGCCCAACCAGGTGGCCTCTCCTACGCCCGAGAAATCGGTCTTGCCCATCGCAAAGGCGACCGCGGTCATGATGAGCAACGCCAACAGGACCGACAGGGTCCCCATGAAGCCCTTGAAGAGGCGCTGGATGATCACGATGATCGCGATTGTTCCGAAGGCGAAGGCCAGGGCCTCGAAGGTTGCGGTTGCCTTGGCGGCGTCGTCGCTGGCCCTGTCGGCCCAGGCGACGATGTCGCCGGCGGAGACAGACAGCAGGGTCGTCCCCATGACGGTCAGTAGGGTGCCCGTGACGATGGGCGGGAAGAACCGCAGGAGCTTGGCGAAGAAGGGGGCGACCAGGAAGACGATGAGGCCGACGGCGATGATGGAGCCGTACATGGTGGCCAGGCCGGTCGTGGGGTCTGCGCCGGGCGGCGTGGCGGCCGCGCCGATCGCGATGAGGGGGGAGACGGCGGTGAAGGTAACGCCCTGGATGAGGGGGAGCTTCACGCCGATGAAACGACCGATGCCTGCGGACTGGATGATTGTGGCGATGCCACAGGTGAGCAGGTCGGCGTTGATGAGGTGAACCAGCGTGTGGTTATCGAGCCTGAGCCCGGAGGCGATGACGAGCGGGACGACCACGGCGCCCGCGTAGAACGCGAGGACGTGCTGGATGCCGAGAACTGTTAGTTTTCCGATGGGGGGAACTTGGTCGACGGGATGGGGAGCGGACGAGAGGCGAGATGCCATGCGTGTCTCCTGAACCTATATTCATGTGTGAAGGGATGCCTTCAGCGTCGGTATCGAGAAGGCATGATTATCGTAAAACATTACGTAGGGGAGCGGGGCTTATGCCCATGTGAGGGACTCGTGTGGTCCCGAGGCCGTGGCTGGCTCGTCGGGATGAGCGTCGGGTGGGAGCCAGGTTTGTCATCGCTGTGCCGACGGCGCAAACGCGGGGTCCGTGCACGCCTGGCGTTACCGAAAAATATGCCGGTAATGGCGTGTTTGAGGATGCGCGGGTGCTGAACAGCTGGAAAGTTTGTGTGATCTACATAACAGAAATGGACGTATTTGGGCTGAAAATCGGGAATTTTTCGTGAAATCCGCGAAATATGGCCCTAAACTCGGCGAAATCGCCAGAGATTTCGTACTGTTTCATTCGTGGCCACGAAAGTGGTAACCAAAGAACGAACAGGAATGAGGTTTCTCAATGTCCGTGAACCGTACCGAGCTTGTCGCTCAGATTGCCGAACGTGCCGACCTGACCAAGGCGAAGGCCGACGAGGCCCTGGCCGCCTTCCAGGCCGTCCTCGTTGAGTCCCTGGCTAAGGGCGAGGCCGTCAAGGTCACCGGCCTCCTCTCCGTCGAGCGCGTCGAGCGCGCCGCCCGCACCGGCCGCAACCCCCGCACCGGCGAAGAGATCAAGATTCCCGCGGGCTACGGCGTGAAGCTCTCCGCCGGCTCCACGCTGAAGAAGGCCGTCTCCAAGTGACGAGCTGACCCACAGCAACACTGCGGGGCACGACCGATCGGTCGTGCCCCGCACGCATGCGCGCCCTGTCGCGCGTACACGTTGCCCCCGGCCCGAAGACTCGGGCCGGGGGCGTCCCTTGGAGTTCGCATGAAGGACTATCTGCTTACGCTCCCACCTCTTCCTTCGGTCGGATCTGAAGCAGCGGGTGGTGGCAGGCCACGCGATGACGCTCATCCGTCAGGACTGGCTGGACCTTGCACTCCTCGCCGGCGAAGGGGCAGCGCGGACGGAAACGGCACCCCTCGGGCGGGTTGACGGCGCTAGGAGGCTCGCCCTCCAGCTTGATTGTCCGCTCGTCGTGGGAGTGCTCGGGGTCGGGCACGGGGATCGAGTCGATGAGCGCCTTCGTGTAGGGATGCTTCGGGTTCTCGACCACCTCCTTCGCCGGTCCCTCCTCGACGATGCGACCCAGGTACATGACGCCGATACGGTCCGCCATGTACTGAACCACCGCCAGGTCGTGGCTGATGAACAGGTAGGACAGTCCGAGCTCAGCCTGCAAATCCTTCATGAGGTTGAGGACCTGCGCCTGGACGGACACGTCCAGGGCCGAGACCGGCTCGTCGGCGACGATCAGGTCCGGCGCCAGAGTCAGCGAACGAGCAAAACCGATGCGCTGGAGCTGGCCGCCCGAGAACTCGTGCGGGTAGCGATCCAGGATCTCCTCGGTCAGGCCAACCTGCTCGATGATTTCCATGATGCGCTCGGCGATCTGCCGCTTACTACCTGTCTTTTGGATGCTCATGGGCTCGGCCAGAATCTGGTCGATGCGCATGCGCGGATCCATCGCCGCGTAGGAGTCCTGGAACATCATCTGCACGTCGCGGTGGATGCGCACTGCGTCGCGGCCCTTGAGCGTGGCCAGGTCGCGCCCTTCCAGCTCAATGGCACCGCCCGAGGGCGGCTCGAGACCCGCGATGAGGCGGCCCATCGTCGACTTGCCACAACCGGACTCGCCCACCAGGCCGTAGGTCTCGCCCTTGCGCACCGTGATGGACACACGGTCCACGGCGGAGACGACGCCCTTGTCACGCTTGAAGAAGCCGGACCCCGCCGACTCGTACTCGCGCGAGGCCTCCTTGACGTCCAGCAGAACATGGGAGGACACCGTCGGGACGGTTTGTGCCACGGCCTCGTCCCCGGCCTTGTCCGCGTCAAGCTTGGCCTGCAGATCCGCAGGGGACTCGTCGCCATCCTGGACGGGGTGGAAGCACGAGAATGAGTGCGTGCCTTCCTCGGTCAGGTCCGGGTAGCGCTCCAGGCACTCCGGGGTGGCCCACAGGCAGCGCTTGGCGAAGCGGCAGCCAACCGGCAGGTTCGTCAGCGACGGGGGAGCACCCGGAATCGAGAAGAGCTTGGTGCCCGCTGCCAAAGCACGCTCGGGCAGGGCAGCCATGAGCGAGCTCGTGTAGCGGTGCCTGGGCTCCGTGAAGAGAGTCTTCGTCGGGGCCGTCTCCACGATGCGCCCGGCGTACATGACGGCCACGCGATCCGTGTGACCGGCGACGACGCCCAGGTCGTGGGTGATGAGGATGACGCCCATCTGGTACTCGTCGCGCAGCTCGTCGATGAGATCGAGGATCTGCATCTGCGTCGTCACGTCCAGAGCCGTCGTGGGCTCGTCCGCGATCAGGATGCGCGGCTTGCACACGAGAGCCATGGCAATCATGACGCGCTGACGCATACCGCCCGAGAGCTGGTGCGGGTAGTTGTTGATGACCACCTCGGGGCGGGGCATGCCCACGCGTCGAAGAATCTCAACGGCGCGCTCGAGCGCCTCCTTCTTCGAGAGTCCCTCGTGCACGCGCAGCGGCTCACACACCTGCAGGCCGATCTTCATGGTCGGGTTCAGCGAGGTTAGCGGATCCTGGAAGATCATGCCGACCTTTGTGCCGCGCAGCTTGCGCTTGTCCTTCAGGGGCAGTTTCGTCAGGTCCTGACCGTCCAGGATGATCTGTCCGGAGGAGACCCGGCCCCCTTGGGGAAGCAGTCCCATGAGGGACAGCGCGGTCATCGTCTTGCCGGAGCCAGACTCGCCCACGATGCCCAGGGTTTCGCCCGGGTTCACGTGCAGGTCGACGCCGGAGAGTGCGTGGACCACGCCGGAGCGGATCTCAATGTCGGTGTGGAGGTCCCGGATGTCCAGGAGCGGAGTGTTAGCCATAGTTCTTCTCACCTCTTGCGCAGTCGAACTTCGAAGGCGTCACGCAGGCCGTCGCCGATAAAGTTGAACGACAAGACCAGGATGATGATGAGGACGCCCGGCGG
>QWCT01000395.1_pt1 | contig 34799 bp, 27 predicted proteins | sample 1972681 | NCBI WGS metagenome assembly QWCT01 (sample SAMN09866701, study PRJNA288562) | Human oral metagenome isolate pre3_saliva, whole genome shotgun sequencing... | isolation source: mouth | host: Homo sapiens | place: USA: California | reverse complement strand
TTGAAAGGGAAGTCCCTCTGTTGATCGATTAAGATCGGCGGAGGGATTCTTTTTTTGCTGTCATTCCATGTGCTTCTCTTGAGGGAAGAAAGAGAAGAGGACGAAGGGGAAATCAATATCTCCTCTGGGAGCGGAACAGGGGACTTTGAGGGAATGCTTCGGATTGAGGTGGGCCAAGAGAAGACAGCTACCTCTGTCGGTGGATAAGGGGCACATGCGATACACCTCATGTGTACCCGGACCCTGATCACAGGCCCCTTCACAGGCCCCATAAGAGGCGAATGTGATACGCACTCTTGCCCTAGTGCTCTCTCTTATCGCCGATTGGGGATGAATAAGAAACGCCCCACCGCCTACGATGGCAGTGGGGCGTTGTTTTTAGGGGAGGGGACGGAGGCTTTAGTCCGTGAGGGTGAAGGCTGGGTGAGCAGTGAGCTCTCGCTTTTGGCGCCCGAAGTCCTCGGGGGAGATGGGGCGGGTGAGGCGTTCAGAGAGGGTGACTTCGTAGCCTAAGGAGAGGGCGTCCTTGATGGTGTAATAGACGCAATAGTCGGCGGCCAGACCGGCAACCGTGAGTCGGCCGATGCCGAGACCACGGAGGTAGCCGTCGAGGCCTGTCTGACGTCGGCGGAGGTTGTCGAAGAAGGCGCTGTAGCTGTCAATGTCGGGGTGGATGCCTTTGCGGAAGATGGCGGCGATGGGTGCCGTATCGAGTAGGGGGTGGAGGGCGGCGCCGTCGCTGGCCTGTACGCAATGGGGCGGCCAGAGGGTCTGCGACTCGCCGTCGCGCTCGATGGTCTCGAAGGGCTTTCGGCCGGGGTGAGAGGTGTGGAAGCTGAAATGCGTGGCGGGGTGCCAGTCTTGGGTGGCGATGACGTACTCGTAATCCGTCATGCAACTGTTTACGGGGTTGATGATGGCTGCACCGTCGGGGACGGGGAGGCTGCCGGTGATGAAGTCGTTTTGGATGTCGACTAAAAGGAGGGCTGTTTTCATTTCTGGGTGTGGATTGAGATATTTAATAATATTATTCAGATTTGAGCGCCTCAAGGGCTGTCAAGTTTTTTGTTACTTCTTCAATGAATTGGGAGTCTTCATCGCTAAAGACGCAGCGCCAGGGTTGGGCTACGATTTTGACGCTTTTGTCCATGTATTGCACCCTGAGGCCGGTAATTTTTGCAGCGGACATGGTGGAGCTGTAAAATACGTGCTTAAAGCTATAGCTGCCAGATTCGTCCGGGAGGATCGGGCCGACGCAGGTCAGGGTTTTTGTACCCACGCGATCATCGACGGGGTTGTAGCCGGTGACGGTGACATAGATGTACTTGATCGTCTTTTTCGTTGGATTGTAGAAGGTGAAACTCACGGACTTCGACTCCTCAACATATTCTTCACTACCCCAAGACCAGTCTGGTATGGCTATTCCGTGGGTCTTGTACTGCGAGAAGATCTTGGTAAAGCGAGGGTAGTCGCTTTCTTGGAAACTTCCCAGAGAGAGGTTTTGTGTGAACCGCGAAAAACGCTCTTGCACGTCTTCTGTACACTGATCTAAAGTGTCCAGCTGCGCATGAAAGGCATCATCATAGAGCGATACTTTGGCGCTATCGATATAGAATCGGATTCCGTAGAGGTAGGCCTCGTAATACGTTTTCGATTCGTCGAAATACGTTAAGGTCGTAGGCCTACGCAGGCGCTTACTGATAAGGATGAATGTGTTGGGCGCCAAATAGGCGGTTGGGCCTTCAAATAGCCTGTAAGAGGAGCTGCCGTTTACCTTGCTACCGATCTCAGCGGGTGCTGACTGGGTCTTGCCTAAAATGAAGGTGAAACTGAAGGGGAAGTCGCTTGACGAGGTGTCCGCCGTGGCCGACTCTTGTGCGTGGAGTAAGGCGGGGGTAAGAGTCAGTATCAGAAGGAGCCGTCGGCTTATGGTTTCGAAGGAATGAATGAAGGCAGTTGTTGTCGTTCGCATGATTGTCTTTTATGTTGAATGAATTAGTTTGAATCGCTTTGGGTGTATGCGTTGAATCTGATTGGGTTTATGCGCCCAATTTGTTTGGACTTATAGCCCCAATTTGTTTGGACTTATAGCCCCAATCTGTTTGGGCCTATAGCCCCAATCGTTTTGGGCTTATAATGCGGATCACTTTGGACTTATATACGGACGGCTTGCGTCATGAGTATGAGCAAGCCGTCCATAGGTTCGAGATCGAAGCGCCATATCCGAAGAGTCAGGAGACGGTCAGTTCCATGTCGTAGGTTAGGCTCTTGGTTGTTTTCAGCTCCTTCGTGCCGCCGGAGTACTGCGTCACGAGCTTGATGTGATACTTGCCCGCGGTGAGGCTGGGGATGATGGCGGTGAGTTCGGAGGGCATGTTGCGGACCAGATGATCGGCCTTAGTCTCGGTACCGTTCGCGGCCACGAACCAGAGGCCTACTTTGGTGTCCTTGCCGGAGATCTTCAGCCTTGTGCCCGAGATTTTCACCACGCCACCGGGGGTGAGCTTCTCGTTGTCCGTCCCACTGACCACGTCTGTTACGCGATAGATATGTGCCTGCGCGGGGTTGAAGTCGACCTTTTGCAGGTGGATCTCCTGCTGTGTGCGCTTGAGCAGTTTGCCCTTTTGTACGGTGATGTTGAGGCGATGGCGGCCGGGTTCGAAGGAGTCGTCCGTGCCCTTGAAGACGCCCGAGATGCTGAATCCGGTGCTGAAGAGCGGCAGTGTCACCGTGCCACCCTCTTTGTGGATGTCGACAATGGTCTCTTCCATAGCGTTGATGACGGCCAGGATGTCGGTACGGGTGAGCAGTGTGCCGCGTTGCAGGATTCGGCTGATGAGTGCTTCCTTGTCATAGGAGCGTACGTCGTTGATCTGTGCTCGATAGTCGCCTTTGGCGCTTGTGAGCGTGTTCTCGGTTAAACTGTATTCAACCATAAGTAGTGATTGTTTGAGGGGTTATTACTGTATTGTGAACGCCGCCGAAAGTAGGTCAGTCCTTTGAATCGGGCAAATCGGCGGGGGAAATTTTCGCGGTAGGGTTGCGCTGGAAGGCCTCGTAAGCGTCGTTGGCGATGCTCTTGAAGTCGGGGAAGAGGCTCTCTTTCGTGATCCCTGCAGGCTTCAAATAGTGTTCGCGGATATAGGGAGCAAGAGACTTATGGATGTCGAAGCAGTAAAGCGTTGCATCTTTTAGTTCCTCCCTTTCCATTTCTTCTAAGAATCGTTCCTCTAAGGGCTGTTTCTCATGAGTGTTAAGCAGGAAACAGCCCTTTTGAGCAATGATGTTGGGATTAGACCAGCTTAAATACAAAGGCATTTTAGGATGCGTATCTGATGGATTAGTTAGGAAGAGAATCGGCTGTTTGCATAGTCCAGAGCCTTTGATATGCTTATTTGGAAGCCAATTTAAAAGTTCAGCCAATCTAATTGTTGCGACCGTTTCATTTTTATATAGTTGTCCACTTTTCTCATTCTCCATTCTTTCCTGCGCTACTTTATCAAGTGTATTTCGGAATATGACATCCCATGATCTGCTTTTATCCATTAAGATAATATAGATAGAGAAATAGTTCTCGATGTCTTGACTTCCATGAGATATACCCTGCATATGTCCCAATGCAAAAAAAAGAGCGACATTCGGATCTGTTGTGAAATCTAATAGTGGACTTGGTGCTCTATAATGCTGCAAGAAAGAGAGTAGAAGTAGGTGATTTATTCTGACTCCCATAGATTGGAAATACTTCTCGATGAAATCTGTCTTTATATGATCTAATAGTCTACCAACAAATTCGGGAAAGGTAATCCCTTGCAGCCACCATTCGTTTGTCATCCATTCTCGCTGAGCAGAGGTATAGAGCTTGTATTTTGCTTCACTGACACCTCTGATAACGAAAACGACATTAGCCGAATACTCTCTTACCTTTTTGATTCTTTTAAGGATCTCTTCTAGTTTCTTGGTCGTATCAACCCTGCAATAATGAACCATATTCTTCTCATTATTGAAGAATTCCTCTTTCTCTTCCAATGATCCGTATGTCTCTAATGTCATCTTATTATCCATTTGATATCCGTTAAAATGTTCCGTAAATATAGATTCTACTTCACCCCATCTCCTGTCGGAGCTGCTGTTCGGCCAGGAGGCGGTAGCGGCGACCTTCGACGGCGATGAGTCCCTCGCGTACCATTTTACTGATCTCTTTCGAGAGTGCGGGGCGGGTGACGCAGAGGTAGTGCGCCAGTTGCGAGGTGTTGTGCTCGGCCGTGAACCATCCGTCGGGGCTGGTCGGGCGATCCAGCAGGTAGGCGACGAAGCGGTTGCGGACGGTCCGCTGCGTGAGTATGCGTAGGCGGACGGAAGTGCAATGGTTGCAGTTGCCCGAGACATGCAGGAAGTTCTTCAGCAGGTAAGGCTCCTCGCTGATGAGTCGAAAGACGGATTCGCGTGGGGCCATAAGCAGTGTGGAGGGCATGGTGGCTGTGAAAGTGGCCGGCAGCGTCTGGTCGCGGCTGAAGAGGTGGGGCGTGGCGAAGGAACGCGGTGCTACGATCGTTTCAATCATTACCCGATTGCCCCATTCGTCGATGAGGTCGGTTCGCACACGCCCTTCGAGTAGCACGTAAAGTGCGCGGCAGACAGTGCCTTGATGAGCGACGATTTCGTTCTTTTCCAGCGCATAGAGTCGGGCTTCGAGCCGCTCCGTAAGCGACGCGCGGAGACTCTCCGGGGCCCCTTCGAAAAGTGGGATCCGGAATAAGGTCTGTTGTAGTGACTCAGTGAGTGAGATCTCATTCATGGTGCGTGTTCAGTACTTCTACTTTTATTCTCAAAGGCAAAGGTAGCCCTTATATAGAGTCGTCAGGGGAGAATGCGTGCGCGGCGGCGTAATAAGTATGACGGCCAATGAACCGAATAACCCCGTCCTTTGCATCCATTAATCAAATAATGGAGGACTAAACAATGAGACGAACTATGTTTTATATGATCTTTTCGCTGTTCGTAGGCGGAATGATGGCACAACCGGGCGACAATCAAACGACGGTAGACGTGCAGGTTCGGCCGCGAGCCGAGTATCGTAACGGGGCACTCTTTCCGCGTGATCAACTCGAGATGCGCCTCTCCGCGCAGCATGTGGGCGTCTGGGGGCAGGATCCGCAGATCGACCGCAACGGGCGCTTCATCCTCAACGAGGCTTGGGCTAAGCTCCGCTTCGGTCACGGCCTCTTTGCCAAGCTGGGGCGCCAGCCACTCTCGTACGACGATGAACGCATCCTCGGCGCACTGGACTGGAACATGGCCGGGCGTTACCACGACGCCTTGAAGCTCGGCTATGAGTCTCGACGGGATCTCCTGCACCTGATCCTGGCCTTCAATCAAAACGATGAGCGGGTGATCGGGGGCACGTATTATCACCCCGGTGCACAACCCTACAAGTCGATGCAGACGCTCTGGTATGCCCACTCCGACGAGCATTTCCGCGTTTCGGCCTTGGCGATGAACTTAGGGTTAGAAGGCGGCACCGCGGATCGTGCTGAGACACGTTATCAGCAGACCTTCGGGCTGAACCTCGGGGTACGTCCGGATCGTGCCTTGGATCTCTCCGGTGCGTTTTACTATCAAATGGGACGTACCGCGGCCGATGTCTCCATCTCAGCTTGGATGGCAGCCCTACGCGCCAACATTCACGCCACCGAAGGTCTCTCGTTCCAGCTTGGCTCGGACTACCTCTCGGGCGATAAGCGCGAGAGCACCCGCTTTGAAGCCTTCAATCCGCTCTACGGTACGCACCACAAGTTCTACGGGGCGATGGATTACTTCTACGCCTCTCCCTTCGCCAACGGTCTGAACCCCGGACTGTGGGACAACTACGCCGGACTGAACGTGGCCATCACCCCGGGCTTGATTCTCGGCGCTACGGGTCACTACTTCAGCACCACGAGCAACCTCCAGTCAGCCACTGGTCAGCGTTCGAAGGGCTTGGGCACAGAGGTCGATTTGCAGCTTAGCTGGAAGCTCATGAAAGACGTCAACCTCATGGCCGGCTATTCCTTTATGTCCGGTACGGAGACGATGGACTATGTGAAGGGCGGCGATCACACGCGCTGGCAGGATTGGGCGTGGCTCTCGGTGAACATTCAGACGCGCGTCTTCCAAGCCATTTGGTGAAGATGGCGGCCTATATGCTGATTGCATCTGTAATTCTTATTACACTCTTATTTACACTTTGGGGCTACCTTTGCCCCCGTTGATTGTAGCCCCGATCCGTTATGAAGAAATTATTGACCTCCCTACCGCGTCAGCTTGTCCTTCCCCTCTTTGTTTTCGGGGGAATCTTGGCCGGGCTTGGCGCTTATGCGGCTTACATGGCGAGGATACACACGTATCTCGGCGACGACCCTTCGGTGTGCATCAACTGTCACATCATGGCGCCCTACTACAACTCGTGGGATCATAGTTCGCACGGGCGACGGGCAACGTGTAACGACTGCCATGTGCCGCATGACAACGTATTCCTCAAGTATGCCTTCAAGGCCAAAGACGGACTGCTCCACGCCTCCGTCTTCACGCTGCGAAGTGAACCTATGGCGCTGCGTCCGCGCGAGGAGAGCTATGAGGTGATCATGAACAACTGCATCCGCTGTCACACGCAGCTGAATCAGGAGTTCGTCAACACCGGTATGATCTCCTACGTGGATGCTGTGAATGGCAAAGGCAAAGCCTGCTGGGATTGTCACACAAGTGTGCCCCACGGCAAGCGTAGCAACCTGAATGGTACGCCAGACGCCGTTGTACCGCTGCCCAAGTCGCCCGTCCCTGACTGGCTGAAGAAGATGATGGGAAGCGGGAAATCGAAAATCTAAAGACGAAGTGCTGAACACTCTTGTAATTCCTTTCCACCACTCTCTCACTACTTCTTACAACCCTTTGACTACCCTCTAACTACTCCTTACTACTATGTTCAAGAGATTAACTGACACCATTAGGCGCCGACCCATCGTCGGGTGGATCCTGTTCTTCGCCATCATGGCGGGCGTGTTTCTGCTGGGTTTATTAGCCGCATCCATCACGGAGCGGCGCGCCGAGATTGCAACGATTTACAACAACAAGAAGACCGACATCCCCGAGTTCGAGACGCGCAACGAGATCTGGGGCCTCAACTTCCCGCGTGAATACGAGACTTGGGCGCAGACGGCGGACACCTCCTTCACGTCCGAGTTCAACGGTAGCCACGCCGTCGACGTGCTGGCTGCCCGGCCACAGATGGTTATCTTCTGGGCGGGCTACTCCTTCTCTCGCGAATACAATTCGCCCCGTGGCCATAAGCATGCCATCGAAGACATGCGCGCCATCCTCCGTACGGGTAACCCCGGTATAGACGGCGAGGGCGACATTCAGCCGGCTACGTGTTGGACATGTAAAGGTCCCGATGTTCCCCGTATGATGCACGAGATGGGTATAGCCAACTTCTACAAGGCGCCTTGGAGCCAGCTGGGCGCCGAGATCATGAACCCGATTGGCTGCGGCGACTGCCACGACCCGAAGACGATGGATCTGAAGATCACTCGTCCTGCGTTGATCGAGGCTTTCCAACGTCAAGGCAAGGACATCACCAAGGCTACGCAGCAGGAGATGCGCTCACTCGTCTGTGCACAGTGCCACGTGGAGTATTACTTCAAGGGCGAGGGCAAATACCTCACCTTCCCGTGGGACAAGGGCATGACGATGGAGGACGCCGAGGCCTACTATGACGAATCGGATTACTACGACTACATCCACGCGCTCAGTCGTGCACCCATCCTCAAGGCGCAGCACCCGGGCTATGAGCTGTCTATGCAGGGCATCCACGCACAGCGTGGCGTAGCTTGCGCCGACTGCCACATGCCTTACAAGGCCGAAGGCGGCATCAAATACACCGACCACCACATCACCAGCCCGCTGCAATACATTGACCGCACCTGCCAAGTGTGCCATCGCGAGAGCGAGGAGACACTCCGGCAGAACGTTTATGAACGTCAGCGTAAGGTCAACGAGGTGCGCAACAAGCTCGAGGATGAGCTGCTGCATGCCCACATCGAGGCAGAGTTCGCCTGGAAGAAGGGCGCTACCGAAACCGAGATGGCACCCGTGCTGAAGTTCATCCGCCAGTCGCAATGGCGTTGGGACTACGGCGTGGCATCGCACGGAGCATCCTTCCACGCACCGCAAGAGGTGACGCGCATTCTCAGTGCCGGCCTCGAGCGCGCCATGAAGGCTCGCCTTGCTCTCTCCCGCATTCTGGCCAAGCACGGCTACACCGACGAGGTGCCCATGCCTGACATCTCTACGAAGGAGAAGGCACAGCGCTACATCGGTCTGAACCCCGAAGAACTGCGCCGCAAGAAGGGCGAGTTCCTCAAGACCGTCGTTCCGAAGTGGATCGAAGAGGCGAGAAAGAAGAACCGCATTATGACGGCTGACGCATCAAGGAGCTAAATGGATCAACAACACCGCCGCCCTATGTGGCAACATCCCTGGCACTGGAAAGAGAGTATCGCTTTCGTGTCAGGGATTCTTCTGACCGGGCTGCTATTGCAGCTCACGGTCGGCGAGTTCGACTTCGAACTGCTGCGTTATCCGGTGAACACCGTCGTGGGTGCCGTGATTGTCCTCTTAGCCGCCGCCATCGCGTGGGGCACGAAACGCAGCGCCGTCTGCCGTTGGTATACGGGTGTGCCGCTGGCTGTGACGCTCATCGTCGCCTTCGTGGTGACGGGTATCATCATGGGGCTCACGCCGCAGTCGACTGCTCGGCCTGTCGAGGGAACGATGCACATTACCTCCCGCCTCGGTCTCGACCGGATGACGCGCGCTTGGCCTTTTGTCCTCCTCTACTTCCTCACGCTGCTTTCGCTCGGTGCACTCTTCATTCGTCGGTTGCTCCACTTCCGACGGTCGGACTATGCCTTCTACCTCAACCATGCCGGCCTCTGGCTGCTGCTCTTCGCTGCGGGCCTCGGTGCGGCGGACATGGAGCGCTTCCTGATGCGTGTGCCAGAAGGCGAGGTGGAGTGGCGTGGCACGGACAGTCACGGGCGCGTCATGCAGCTGCCTATCGCCATCGAGCTGTATGACTTCAGCATGGAAGAATATCCGCCTTCGCTGACTATCATCGATCGGAAGACGGGTGCCAGTCAGCCGGTAGAGAAGCCCGAGTTCTTCCCCATTGATCCGAAGATACCGCGGGGCAAATTGGCCGGCTGGGACATCCAGCTGCTGGAATACATCCACGATGCCGTCCGTAATAGCGACAGCACCTACCGCGAGATCCATATGCCTGGCGCCTCACCCGCCGCACGCATTACGGCTCGCAACCCCGTGACCGGTGTTGAACGCACGGGATGGGTTTGCGCGGGCAACATCTCCCAGCTGTATATGGTGCTCAACCTCGACACCAACCTCTGCGTGGCCGCGACTATGCCCGAGCCGCGTCGCTTTGTCTCCGACATCGAAGTCTATCGCAAAGACCAAGACGCAGGCACCCGCACGAGTCTTGAGGTGAACCGCCCCTTCCGCACTGGCCCCTGGACCATCTACCAGCATGGCTACGACAGCGAAGCCGGTAAGCTCTCCGAATACACCGTCGTCGAGTTGGTCTACGACCCCTGGCTCACGCTTGTTTACATCGGCATCATCCTTCTGGCCGCCGGCTCCGTCTGCATGCTGTGGGGCGGACGTCGGCGAACAGCGTAGGAGCAAATAGCCCTCTACTCTCTACCCTCCACCCTCTACCCTCTATCCTCTATCCTCTACCCTCTACCCTCTACCCTCCACTCTCTACCCTCTACCCTCCACTCTCTACCCTCTACCCTCTACCCTCTACCCTCTATAAAATGACTTGGAACGACTTCCCCTGGTTCGCCCTGCCGCCATGCTGTGCTGGGTGGCCGCCGGTATTACCGTATATAAATACAGAGGCATAAGCCATGTGCTGATGCTCCTCGGCACCCTCATCTACGCCGTCTTTATCGGCGGCCTGTGGGTTGGCCTTGAGCGACCACCCATGCGCACCGTCGGCGAGACGCGTCTTTGGTACGCCTTCTTCCTCGCCGCCGTGGGCTACGCCACTTTCCGCCGTCACCGCTATCCCTGGCTGCTCTCCTTTGCAGCGCTCGTGGCATGCGTCTTCACATGTATCAACCTTTTCAAGCCCGAGATCCACTCCAAACACCTCATGCCTGCGCTCCAGAGCTACTGGTTTGTGCCGCACGTGACGGTCTACATCCTCTCATACGCCATGCTTGGCGCGGCCACCGTCGGCGCCTTCATCCGTATGCATGCCCTGCGCAATGACCCCGATACCCCCGAGGACGAGGCGCTCTATCGGCTGATGGACAACCTCGTCTACACCGGTTTCGGCTTCCTCATGTGCGGCATGCTTATGGGCGCCGTATGGGCTAAGGAGGCGTGGGGCCACTACTGGTCGTGGGATCCGAAAGAGACGTGGGCCTTCGTCACCGCCGCCGCCTATCTCGTCTACATCCACCTCCGTCTGCGCCACGCCCCCGAGCGCGTTGTGCTCTGGACGCTCCCCATCTCCTTCATCCTGCTTATGATCACATGGATCGGCGTCAATTATTTGCCGGCGGCGCAAGGCAGCATCCACGTTTATAGTAGTTGATCGGAATGGAAGGGCCGCCTGCTTGGGGGATGTGCGCTGAAAAGCTGAGCTTCTACTTGGGGAAATCCTCCGAAGTCCACCCAAGCAAGCCCTGAAATGAATGGCCTTTGGTCTCCCCGCAAAAAAGAAAAGCCCCAATGACTGAATCATTGGGGCTTTTCGCCTTCTGTGAATCCGGCAAACTCGCCGATCAACGCCTAAACATACGTGAGTCCGACGTAAGCACTCACGTGAAATACCCTTCAGAACGTGGTGAAATACCGTTCCGAGGTGGTCATCGATACGTTCGGAACCTCATTAAATACCGCTTCGAGCACAGTGGAATACCCTTCGGGGTGGTATGAAATACCTCTCGGGACGTCATAAATACCCCTCCGAACATGGTTATGACCACCTCCGAACGGTATTTAATACCCCTCTGAACGTATATAATTACCCTTCGGGACGTAGTTATAACCACCTCGGAACGGTATTAAATACCCCTCGGAACGGTATTAAATACCCCTCGGAACGGTATTAAATACCCCTCGGAACGGTATTAAATACCCCTCAGGACGGTATTAAATACCCCTCAGGACGGTATTAAATACCCCTCAGGACGGTATTAAATACCCTTCGGGACGTAGTTATAACCACCTCGGAACGGTATTAAATACCCCTCGAGACGGTATTAAGCATGCATGCGCCAACCCTTACTTGTACACCCGCTTGAGGGTCTCGAGGTCTTCGAGGCCGTGGCGGAGGATGATCTTGTCGACAAACGCGCGGAGGAAGCCGAGTCCGTAGCCGTAGATCTGGATCAGCGAGGCGACGACGGCGCGCAGGGCGATGCTAAGGCTGCGGGTCTTGATGAGAGCGTCGACGAAGAGCAACACTAAGTAAAAGGCGGGGAGGAGCAACCACCACGGCGACAGCAGGACGGCGCACACGAGGACGCCGACGCTGCCGAGGACGAACACGGCGGGGAGCGTGTGGACGGCCTTCAGCGAGTCGGGGTAGAGCTTGAAGAGGTTGATGCGCGCCTGACCGAAGATGTGCACCTGGCGGAAGAACTTGCGGAGGTTGCCGCGGCGCTTATGGTAGACGTAGGCGTCGCGGTAGAGGCGGGTGGTGAAGCCGGCCTGGTGGATGCGGAGGCTGAGGTCGATGTCCTCGCCATACATGTCTTTGAAGCCGCCCACGCGCTCGTAGACCTCACGCGAAAAACCCATGTTGAAGGTGCGGGGCTTGAACTTCTCCAGGTTGGTGCGGCCGCCGCGTATGCCGCCCGTGGTCCAGAAGGAGGTCATGGCGTAGCTGATGGCCTTTTGCGTGGGGGTGAAGCTGGGGTGCTCGCGGTCGGGGCCGCCGAAGCAGTCGGCCGGCTCGGTGGCGAGGTAGCGGCGGACGGTGGCGAAGTAGTCCGGCGGGATGATGCAGTCGGAGTCGAAGAAAATGAGATACGCACCGTGGGAGGCACGCATCCCGACGTTGCGCGAGTCGCTGCGGCCGGTGTTGGGCTTGACGATGTAGTGGATCGTGAGGCGGGAGCGGAAGGCTTCCACCTCGGCCGCGCAGGGCCGGGTGGAGCCATCCTCGACGAGCACCAGTTCAAAGTCCCTATCGGTCTGCGCGGCGAGGCTTTCGAGCAGTTCGCGGGCCTCGTCCGGGCGATTGTAGATGGGGACGATGATGGAGAAGAAGGGCGTCGGGTTCATTTTACCAGCTTGAGTTCTTGGATCAGGCGCGGGCACTTGCCCCAGCGGTCGATCACCCAAAGGACGTAGCGGATGTCGACGCTGATGGTGCGTTGCAGGTCGGGCTCGAAGGCGATGTCGCCGCTCATAGCCTCCCAGTTGCCGTCGAAGGCGAGTCCGATGACGCGCGCATTGCGGTCGAAGACCGGGCTGCCGGAGTTGCCGCCCGTGATGTCGTTGTTCGAGAGGAAGCAGAGTTGCAGATCGCCCTGCGGGTTGGCGTACGAGCCGAAGTCGCGGTTGCGGACGAGGGAGAGGATCTCGGGTTGCACGTAGAACTCCGAGCTCGTCGGGTCTTGCTTCTCTAAGATGCCGCGTTGGGTGGTGAAGTAGTTATACCACACGGCGTCGCGGGGCTGATAGCCGCCGATGGAGCCGTAGCTGGCACGCATGGTGAAGTTGGCGTCGGAGTAGAAGGTGCGCTCCGGGTGCATCTTCTGTAGGCCTTCGAAGTAGAGGCGTTCGCCGCGCTCGATATCCTCTTCAGAGGCGGAGAGCAGCTGTCGCACGGACAACAGCGCCATGATGGCGGAATGAGAGAGTTCGGCGGCGGGATCCTTCTTCATCACCGTCTTGTAGTGCTTCTTGTCCTTGAGCAGGGCGGCCACTTTCTCGGGCGAGGTGAAGAGGGTGCGCTTGAAGAGGTCGTTGGCGTAGCGCTCATAGTCGCCTTTGTACTTCTTGTCGATCGTCTTGTAGATCTCCGGGAGGTATTCGGCCGGCACGCGCTCTTTGACTACGCGCAGCATGACGGGCAACACCTGACGGTCGAGGTCCGGCTCATAGTCTTTGTAGAAGTTGTGCAGGCTGCCGTTGATCCAGTCGTCGATCTCTTCGGGCGTGCTCTTCTCCACGTCGATGCTGTTGATCATGCGCGCCAGGCGGACGATCTCTGTGCCGTTGATGAAAGCCTCCATGAGGTAGGTCGCCGTGTTGGTGTACTGATCCGACTGCGTATAGCCCTTCTCGAGCAGCTTGAGCACGTCGCCGTAGCGCGCCTGACGTTCGGGCGACTGGGCTACCCATGCGGCGAAGGCGGCCTCTTCGGCCCGTTTGCGGGCGATGACGTCGAGGTTGGCCAAGCCGCGGTTCATACCGATGGAGTTCTTCCAATAGTTGGAGCTGCCGGCATACTTCGAGGCGTACTTGATGCGTACGGCGTCGCTGGCTTGCATGGCTTTGCGCCAGATGTCTTGCTTGAGGCCTCGCACTTCGATGCGCGGCTTGTTGGAGTTCTCTATGCGTTGGTTGACTCCCCAGGAGGAGAGGTAGCGGTCGGTGCTGCCGGGGAAGCCGATGGTCATCGCGTAATCCTTCTCGCCGTAACCCTGCAGGGAGACTTCGGCCACGTAGCGCGGGTGATAGGGTTTGTTGTCGGCGCTGTATTCGGCCGGCTTATTGTCGGCGCCGGCGTAGACACGGAAGACGGAGAAGTCACACGTGTGGCGTGTCCACATCCAGTTGTCCGTATCGCCGCCGAACTTGCCGAGCGACGTGGGCGGAGCGAAGACGAGTCGGACGTCGCGGAAAACGTCGTAGACGACGAGGAAGTACTTGTTGTTGTTATAGAAGGGCAGCACTTCGGCGTTGGTGAACTTGTCGCCCTTGGATACAGAGTCGGCGATGGCGCGGGCGATGGAGTCAGCTGTGCTGATACGCTCAAACTCGTCGGTGATACCCTCGAGCTGCGGCATGATGCGGTCGGTGAGGTCGACCGTCTCGCGGAGGTACTGCACTTTGAGACCTTCGACGGGCAGCTCGTCCTTGAAGCTCTGCGATACGAAGCCGTTCTTCAGGTAGTCGTGCTCCACGCTGCTGAGCTTCTGGATGGAGCCGTAGCCGCAATGGTGGTTGGTGAAGATGAGCCCCTCGTTGGAGACGGTAATTCCGGAGCATCCGCCGCCGAAGATGACGACGGCGTTGGCTACGCAAGGGCTCGTCTCGCTGTAGATGGTTTCGATGGGCACATTGAGGCCCAACTCCTGCATGCGTGCGATGTTTTGTTTGTTCAACTCTTTCAGCACCCACATGCCTTCGTCGGCCCGGGCGCCTGTGGCGAGCAGCATGCACGCGGCTACTGCAGCCATGATCTTGTTTGTTCTGTTCATGTTTATATGAGTTATTATAAGTAGTTATCGGCCTGTGACTGGGTCGTTATGCACTTTCGACGCGGTTGTAAGAAAATAGTTACGGCCTTCTTCGGCCGGGTAGTTGAGGTAGTTAGAAGATCTTCCATTGACTACTTCTGGCTACCGCGCCGAAGGCGCATAACTACCTCTAAACTACTGGGCGCACCGCAGTGCGCACCTACTACCGTGGCCGAAAGGCCGCATGGCTACCGGTCAATGATCAGTTTGATATTCTTCTCTTCGGTGCGAGCGGCCATCCACTGCGAGAGCTTGCGTTGCTCGTCGGGGGTGAGCGCCTTTTTCGCTTTAACGTAAACCAAAAGCACGGTATCCGGCTTGTCTTCCGCGGTGTTGGCGATGATGGTCGGTGAGCAGGAGAGCTTTTCGATCTGCGGATAAAGCACACGCAGCTCGGGCGTCAGCGAGAGGGCCAGGTGAGAGGCTCGACGATAGCGATCCACGGTGTGCTTGAGCGAATCGATCTGTACGGCTTGTGCCCGGACGAGCTCCTCGTTGTTCTTGTAGAGATCCTTCATCAGGACGCTCTTCAGCTCGTTGATGTCTACATCGGCGCCAAAGCCTTGCTGTATGTGCAGGCCGATGCCACCGAGGCCATAGTCCCTCATGTGGGCGCGAGCGGTTTCGATCATCATGTCGGGCACGGCCTCGCCGAGCAGCACGACGTTGATCTCTTTACGGCCGGCTGTGTCTACGGCGATGGTCTTGCTGAGGACTTGCGTGTTGGGGAAGTCCAGCTCTTTGTTGACGAACGACTTCACCTGCTCCTCGAAGACGGTCGTGCGGAGGACGCGATAGGTGAGGTAAAGGCTGGGGATGATGGTACAGGTGACGATGATCATCATGTAGCGCCGAACGACCTGGGCGCGCTTCTTGTCGAGGAACTCCTTGTTCGGATACTTCAGCACCCGCACCACGATGTAGGTGGAGAGGCTGATGAAGACCGTATTGATGAAATAGAGGTAGAAGGCGCCGAGGAAGTAGCTCAAGTTGCCCGTCGCTAAGCCGAATCCGGCCGTGCAGAGGGGCGGCATGAGGGCGGTGGCGATGGCTACGCCGGGGATGACGTTACCCTTCGACTTGGTGGAGCCGGCCACGATGCCGGCCAAGCCGCCGAAGAAGGCGATGAGCACGTCGTAGATGGTCGGAGAGGTGCGCGCCAGCAATTCGCTCTGCGCCTCGCTGATGGGCGAGATGAGGAAGTAAATGGTGGCCGTGACGACGCTGAAGAGCGTTGCCGTAAGGTAGTTGCGCAGGGAGCGCTTAACCAGTTCGAAGTCCGTGATGCCGAGGCCCAGCCCGAAGCCCATGATGGGGCCCATGAGCGGGGAGATAAGCATGGCGCCGATGATGACGGCCGTGGAGTTGGTGTTCAGCCCGAGCGAGGCCAGGAAGGTGGCGAAGATGAGGACCCAGAGGTTGGTGCCGCGAAACTCGACGCCTTTCTTCAGCGATTCGATCGTTTCTTCTTCGTCTTCTTTCTCTTGTCGCAGATCAAAGTAGCGGCTCAGGAAGAATTTGATTTGTTGCAATAAGGGAGTTTCCATTGTTGAACTTAATTACCGTGTGATAGTACTATGTAGTGATGAATTCTATCTCTGTGAATGATGGCCGATCAATCGAGCGCTTGTTTGAGGCTGCGCAGGCCTCTGCCGAGGCCGAGGAAGTCTGCCTGGTACCCGGCATACTTGGCTGGCGTCCCTGACGCCCTGCGCACACTGCGCGAAGCAATCGAGCGCTTGATCGGGGTCGCCGTGATGGGGCTTCATGCCGCCTTCCTCCTTCCATGAATCAACGGCAGCTCGGAGAGCGGCAGGTCGCGTTTGATGATAATGCCGACAAAAACAAGCAGGAGCGCGGTGCGGTAGGCCATGCGCCAGACCGTGTTGTCGATCTCTGGCCACATGCCTGCGGCGAAGAAGGCCGCGGCGAGCAGGGTGTAGAAGGCGGCCGAACGGAGGTCGTAAGGCACGGGGTAATAGCGCCTCCCGACGAGGTAAGAGAGCACCATCATCAGCAGATTGCTGGCAAACGAGGCCCAGGCGCAGGCCATGAAGCCGAAGCGGGGCACGAAGAGCACGATGACGGCTACGGTCATCACGCACCCGGCCGTGGAGAAGTAGGCGCCCCACTGGGTGCGGTCGGTCAGCTTGTACCACACCGAGAGGTTGAAGTAGATGCCGAAAAATAGCTCCCCGAGCATGACGATGGGCACGACGCTGAGGCCGGCGTAGTAGCGGGCGTCGACGTAGTGCTTGAGCAGGTCGAGGTAGAAGGTGACGCCGAGGAAGATGACCCACGAAAAGATGATGAAGTAACGCATCGCCTCGACGTACGAGCGGCGGTTGTCGGCGTCGCGGGTCTTGGCAAAGACGAAGGGCTCGTAAGCGTAGCGGAAGGCTTGGATGAACATGACCATCACGACGGCAATCTTGAAGCAGGCGCCGTAGATGCCCAGCTGCGCGTCGGCCTCGGCCTTGTCGGCAAAGAGGAAGGGGAAGAGGATCTTGTCGGCCGTCTGGTTGAAGATGCCGGCGATGCTCAGGATCAGGATCGGGAAGGAGTAGGCCAGCATCTGTCGGAGGCGCGCTGCGTCGGGTCGGGCGCGGAGGCCGGGCATCATGTCGGGCAGCAGCATGAGCAGCGTGGTGGCGGTGGTAAAGACGTTCGTGAGGAAGATGTATCCGATGCCGTAGCCCGGGCGATAGAACCACGCGATCCACTCGGGGTGCGACTCGTTCAGCCGCGGACAGACGACAAGGAAGAAGATGTTCAGCACAATGTTGAGGAAGATGTTGGCCAGTTTGATGGCGGCAAATCGCACGGCTTTGTTGCGGTATCTGAGGTAGGCGAAGGGCAGGCAGCAGAAGGCGTCGACGGCCACAATGCCGGCCATCATGCCCACGTATTCCGGGTGCTCGGCGTAGCCCAACGCGCCGCTGATCGGCCCGAGCAACAGCCACGCCGCCACCATGAAGAGGGCCGACGTGAAGCCTACGCTATAAAGCGCCGTGGCATAGACGCGCATCGGTTCGCGCTCCTCCTGCTTATTGACGAAGCGGAAGAAGCCCGTCTCCATGCCATACGTCAGGATGACGAGCAGCAGTGCCGTCCATCCGTAGAGGTTCGTCACCACGCCAAACTCATTCGTGTTCGCCAGCACCCGCGTGTACATCGGCACCAGCATCCAATTCAGGAAACGCCCCACGATGCTACTCAGCCCGTAGATCGCTGTCTCCTTCGCTAACCGTTTCATTCCTCCGGCCATGCTCTCATTCAACTAAAAATAAAAAACTAAAAGCGGGCGGGTACCAGGCCAATTTGGCCGGCACCCCTGGTGCCTTGACTTTCTTTTGCTCCTTTTCTTGTGTCAAGACAAGAAAAGGAGATAGGGGTTCAGGAGCAACGCCCCTGATCAAAACAGCGAGCCTTGCGACGGCGTCGGCACCTTGCCCAGATGCTCATACGCCAGTTGCGTCACCTCCCGTCCGCGCGGCGTACGCTTCAGGAAACCCTCTTGAATCAGGAACGGCTCATAGACCTCCTCCAGCGTGCCCGGATCCTCTCCGAGCGCCGTGGCGATCGTTGTCAGCCCCACCGGTCCGCCGTTAAACTTGTCGATGAGCAAGTTCAGGATCTTGTTATCGATCAAGTCGAGGCCATAGCGGTCGATGTGGAGCGCCTCGAGCGCATAGCAGGCGATCTCGCGATCTACGCGTCCCGAACCCTTCACCTGCGCAAAGTCGCGCACCCGGCGTAGTAGCGCGTTGGCGATGCGGGGCGTGCCCCGACTGCGTCCGGCGATCTCCTTCGCCGCATCTGTGTCGCAACCCACGCCGAGGATGTCCGCACTGCGATGGATGATCCGCGTGAGCGTCTCCGTGTCGTAATACTCCAAGTGCATGTTGATGCCGAAGCGCGCCCGGAGCGGCCCCGTGAGCAATCCGCTGCGCGTCGTGGCACCGACGAGCGTGAAGGGCGCCAGGTCGATCTGTATCGAGCGCGCGCTGGGCCCCTTGTCGATCAAGATGTCGATGCGATAATCCTCCATCGCTGAATAGAGATACTCCTCCACGATGGGGCTGAGGCGGTGGATCTCGTCAATGAAGAGCACGTCGTTTTTCTCGAGCGACGTCAGCAGTCCGGCCAGGTCGCCCGGCTTGTCGAGCACCGGCCCAGACGTCACCTTGAAGCCCACGCTCAGCTCGTTGGCGATGATGTTCGAGAGCGTCGTCTTGCCTAAGCCCGGTGGGCCGTGCAGCAGCACATGGTCGAGCGCCTCCTGACGCATGCGAGCAGCCATGACGAACACCTTCAAGTTCTCCACCACCTCGCGTTGGCCGCTGAAGCTGTCGAACGAGAGAGGGCGCAGGGCGTTCTCATAGTCGCGCTCCGTCTCCGGTGTTGTGCCGGCAGCCTTGCGTATGTCGAATTCAGCCATAGGTGTGTGAGTTACGAGTGATGAGTTACAAGTTACGAGTGGGGTGGGGTTCCCGCAAGAGCCGCGAGCGTACCTGCGAGTCTTGTGGCGTTTGCCGGGGCGTTTGCGCAGCTTGCGCAAGTTTCGCGGCGTTTGCCGAGACGTTTGCGCAGCCCGCGCAAGTCTCGCGGCGTTTGCCGTGGCGTTTGCGCAGCCTGCGCCGGGTCCGCGGCGTTTGCCGAGACGTTTGCGCAGCCCGCGCAAGTCTTGCGGCGTTTGCCGGGACGTTTGCGCAGCCTGCGATGGGTCTTGCGGCATTAACAGAAAAAAGAGGGGGAACAAGCCCGCAAAGAGCTGCTCCCTCTCTCTTCTCCCAAATCGTCGGATGTCTACCCTCTACCCTCCATCCTCTACCCTCTATTTAGAACTTCACGTTCCGCATGTCGCCCGTTTCGATGAACGCCCGATGGAAGGCGAAGCAAGCGTCGAGGCTCTGCGGTGTGTGACCCTTGACGCCGCGGTCGAGGTAGGCGTGCAGCAGCGGACGATACTCGGGGTGTGCGCAACGCTCGATGATCTCGCGGGCACGCTGCACAGGCGACTTGCCGCGCAGGTCGGCCACGCCGTACTCCGAGATGATCACCTTCACCGAGTGCTCGCTGTGATCCATGTGCGACACCATCGGTACGAACGAGCTGATCTTGCCATCCTTCGCCGTCGAAGGCGTGGTGAAGATCGAGACGTAGCCCGAGCGCGTAAAGTCGCCCGATCCGCCGATGCCGTTCATCATCTTCGTGCCCAGCACGTGTGTCGAGTTGACGTTGCCGAAGATGTCGGCCTCCAGTGCGGTGTTGATCGTGATGACACCGAGTCGGCGCACCACCTCGGGATTGTTCGAGATCTCCTGCGGACGGAGCAGCAGCTTGTCCTTGAAGAAGTCCAGACGGGCGTAGATCTCGCGCAGCGCCTCATGGCTTACGCTCAGCGAGCAGCCGCTGGCGAACGTTACGCGACCCTGCTCCATGAGCTTGATCACGGCGTCCTGAATCACCTCGGTGTAGACCGTGAAGGGCGGGATAGCCTCGTTTTCACCCATGCAACCGAGCACAGCGTTGGCTACGTTGCCTACACCGCTCTGGAGTGGCAAGAACGACTTCGGCAGACGGCCCGCCTTCATCTCGCCCACGAGGAAGTCCGACACGTTGCGGCCGATGGCCAGCGTGACGTCGTCCAGCGGGGCGAACTTGCTGCCGTCCGGCTCGCGATTCGTCTCCACTATGCCGACGATCTTCTTCGGGTCGACCTTGACGAAAGGTTGGCCGATGCGGTCTGACGGTTTATAGACGGGGATCTCGCGGCGCATGGGCGGATCTTCGGGCTCGTAGATGTCGTGGATGCCCCGCAGTTCCTTCGGGTGGAAGCGGTTCAGCTCGATGAGGATCTTGTCAGCCATGCGGCAGATGGTCGGCAGGATGCCCACGCCCTCGGCGGGAACGATCTCGCCGTCTTCCGTCACGTCGACGGCCTCAACGATGGCCACGTCTACGCGGCCGAGGAAGCCGTAACGCAGCGACTGCGCCAGCTCTGAGAGATGCATGTCGAAATACTCCGCGCCGTGAGCGTTGAGCAGCGTGCGCATGTCCTTGTTCGATTGGTAGGGGGTGCGGAATTTCACAGCCTCGGCGCGTGCCAATGCACCGTCCAGGTGGTCGCCGGTAGAGGCGCCGGTGAACATTCCGATTTTGAAGGGTCGGCCCTCCTTGTGTTCCTGTTCTGCCCGTCGCGCGATGGCTTCGGGGATGACCTTCGGACAGCCCGCAGGCGTAAATCCGCTAAATCCGACGTTGTCGTCGTGTTTCACATAAGTGGCGGCTTCTTCCGCCGTGATGAATTTCAGTGACATGATTCTGTTTCTTATTTAAGTAGATGTGTATTTGCGGGCAAAGATATGGATCGGGAGTAATAAGGGAAGGATGGAGCCCAGTGGCGCACCGCCGAGGGCGCTATTCCGTGCGAATGGCCCTACACTTGCACCCGTTTTCAATCCCCACACAAACATGACACATGATTTCCTACGCGTTGCGGCCGGTGTGCCGCGACTGAAGCCGGCTGATTACCTCCACAACGCCGACCAGATCATTACGATGATGCGCAAAGCATCGAAACGGGGCGTCGACATCATCGCCTTTCCCCACATGGCCATCATGGGTAGCACCTGCGGCGATTTGCGTTTTGATCAGCGCTACAACGAGGGAGTGACGTTTGGGCTGCTCGGCGTCTTAGGACTAACGGGCTCCCTCCCCATCGTCGGTATTGTCGGCGCACCGCTCCGCGTCGGCGATTGCATCCGTGAGGCCGCCGTCGTCTTCCAGTCCGGGCGGATCCTCGGCGCGGTGGTTAACGGCGGGCCGGGCGAGCGCTTCCCCACCACGAACGTGCAGATCGCTGGCGTCTCTTTCAACGTCGGTTCCGAGCTGCGTTTTCGTTGCGAGACCTTCACGTTTGCCGTCACGCTGGGTGACGACCTCTTCCGTCCGGTGTCTACCAGTGCACAGTGTGCCGCGGAGGGGGCCAGCGTGCTCTTTCACCTCGACGCCATGCCTACGCAGGTCGGCCGACACGATGCGTTGCGCGACGTCGTACGGGAGCACGCCCGCCGCTGCATAGCCGGCCTTGTCTACGTATCGGCCGGGCATGGCGAATCGTCGACGGATCACTTCTTCGACGGCGAGGCCTTCATCGCTGACCGCGGTCGGATCGTGGCCGAGTCGGAGCCTTTCTCTGCCGACGAGCAACTCCTCATCAGCGAGGTGGATCTCGCCGCCTTGAGCCATGACCGCTTCCGCAGCCCCTACTTTACGGGGCGTAACCCTTTCGCACCGCAGGCCCAGCGCAGCTTGCTGGACACCATCCCCTTCGAGGTGCACACGGACGAGAGTCCGCTCAGGCGCACCATTCCCCCGCATCCCTTCGTGCCCGAAGAGGCCACCGCACGCGATCGGCGTTGCCGCGAAACGTTCCGCATCCAGTCGCACGCACTGGCCGAGCGACTCCGCCACATCGGCCTGCGGCGCGCCGTGATCGGCATCTCTGGCGGACTCGACTCTACGCTGGCGCTTATGGTCACCATCGCCGCCTTCGACCTCTTGAAGCTGCCCCGCGAAGGCATCATCGGCGTCACCATGCCCGGCTTTGGTACCTCCGATCGCACGCACGACAACGCCCTGGCCCTGATGGCGTCCGAGGGCATCACCCTGCGCGAGATCTCCATCCGTGCCGCCTGCGAGCAACACTTCCGCGACATCGGTCACGACGGATCGCCCGACACGACTTACGAGAATGTCCAAGCGCGCGAACGGACGCAGATCCTCATGGACCTGGCCAACATGGAGGGCGCCTTGGTGGTCGGCACGGGCGACCTTTCGGAGCTGGCCCTCGGCTGGTGCACCTTCAACGGCGACCACATGTCGATGTACAGCGTCAACGCGGGCGTGCCCAAGACGCTCGTCGGCGCCGTCGTGCAGTGGCTGGCCCGTCGCACCAAGCGCCCCGAGACGTGCCGTGCCCTCCTGGACATCGCCGAGACGCCCATCAGCCCCGAGCTGCTCCCGCCCTCCCCCGACGGCGCGCACACGCAGCAGACGGAGCGCACGCTGGGCCCTTACGAGTTGCACGACTTCTTCCTCTATCGCTTCATGCGCTTTGGCGACGCCCCCCGGCGGATGCTCTTCCTGGCCGAACAGGCCTTCGGCGGTCGCTACACCCGCGTGGAGTTGCTCGGCGTGCTGCGCACCTTCCTCCGCCGCTTCTTTGCCCAGCAATTCAAGCGCAACTGCATGCCCGACGGCCCCGCCATTGGCTCCATCAGCCTCTCTCCACGCGGCGCCTGGCAGATGCCCTCCGATGCGTCCTCCGCCCTCTGGCTGCGCGCGGTGGAGGAGATGGAGAAAGCGATGAAGGAGGGTGAAAAATGAAGCGAGGGCGGTGAATGATGGGCGCCAGATGATGTGTTCGGCCCTCACGGGGCCGTCTGGAGGGCGTATGCGATACGCCCCTACCGCGTTACACGCATTCGTTTCCGATCATGCACCGAATACCACCCGTATTCAGTCCCCTGACCCCTCGATCTCGGTAGGGCGAAAATGGTTTTTGAGCGGAATCCCGAGATGCTGGTTTGTTACCATTTGGTTTCAGGCCAGTGTCTCGGGATTCTTTTTTGAGTCAAAATGGAATCGGAATAGATGGCGTACTATTCGATGGAATACAAAACTGTTTCGGATCGGATCGCATGCAATCTGATGCAATACAAAATTGTTTCATGTTGGATTGCATGCCATTTGATGGATTGCAAAACTGTTTCGGATAGGATCTCATTCGATCTGATAGAATACAAAATAGATTTGGATCGAATTGCGTGCAATCTGATGCAATACGAAATCGTTTTGGATCGGATGGCATGCAATCTGATGAGATACAAAATTGTTTTGGATCGGATCATGTACAATCTGATGGGATACAAAATTGTTTTAGATTGAATTGCGTGCAATCTGGTGTGATACAAAATTGTTTCATATCGGATGGCATGCGATCTGATGGAATACAAAATAGCACCAATACATATTTCATATAAATTTGCCGGAAACAAAGCGGAGACATATCGCTATGTGTAACCACTCTTATGATACAGAAAATGAAACAGATCGAAAGCATCTACATGGCCCGCATTCCGGGCGGGGCGCACTTCCTGTTCGTCAACAATGTGTGCGAACGGGCCGAGGCGGACGCCAAGATCAAGGTCGGCGCTAAGGCCGAGCTCGAGGCGCTACGTGCGACGCGCGATGAGGAGGACGCCGCGCTGGCGCTGTCGCGAAAAAGCCTCCTCTCGGACACGATCCGCGAGGCCGACAAACGTCGGGAACAGCTCTACATCACGCTCCGCAACATTGCCAAAGCCTATCGCAACTACCCCGTCGAGTCCGAAGCTGCGGCGGCGAGGCGGCTCGTGCAACTGCTCAAGGATTACGCCATCAACCCCCGCATGCAGCGCGATGCAGAGACGGGACTCATGGTGCACCTCCTGGACGACCTGGCCGGACGGTGTGCCGCCGATGTGGCCACGCTTCGCCTCGGGCCACTCGTCGAGGCCCTCAAGGAGGTCAATGAGCAGCTGCGTAGCACCACCGACCGACGGTCTGACGAGCGATCGGCCTACGTGGTGGGTCGGTTGAAAAAGGCGCGAAAGGAGGCCGATCGGGCTTACAGCGCGTTCGTCCGTAAGGTCAACGCCCTGGCCGTCGTCGGCCGTACGGAGGACTACGCCGCGTTCATCGATTACGTCAACACCGAGGTGGCCCATTACCGCCGCGAGGTGATCCCGTCGCGCAAGAAAAAGGAGGCCCCGCTCGAGGCCGATCCCACATCCGCCCCTGCCGATAGCGAGGCGTGACGCTACTTTTGCGCGCAGAAAGAATCACAACCTAAACCCCTCATTAGACTTATGACAACGAACCAACCCATGGCCGCGCTCTTCGATTTAGACGGCGTGGTCTTCGACACCGAACGGCAATACACCGTCTACTGGCAGCAGGTCGGGCTGCGCTATCACCCGGCCATCACGGACTTTGCGCAGCGCATCAAAGGGCGCACGCTCGTGGAGATCTTCCAGGCGTATTTCGACGGACAGGCGGAGGCACAGGCCGAAATCAGCCGTGGGCTCGTCGATTTTGAATCCCGTATGCACTACGACTATATCCCCGGCGTGGAAGCCTTCCTCGACGAGCTGCGTCGGCACGGTGTGCCGCGGGCCGTCGTCACCAGCTCGAACCGCGCCAAGATGGCCTGTGTCTACCGCGCACGGCCGGAGCTGACGACGCACTTCGATGCCATCCTCGTGGCCGAAGATCTGGGTCGGTCTAAGCCTCATCCCGACGGCTATCTGCGGGCGGCCGAGCGTCTCGGCGTGGCGCCCACGCGTTGCGTTGTGTTTGAGGACTCGTTCAGCGGACTTGAGGCTGGCCGACGGGCCGGAGGGGCCGTGGTGGGTTTGGCGACAACGAACTCGGCCGAGGCGATCGCCGATCGCTGCGATCGGGTGATCGACGACTTCCGCACCTTCACCGTCGACGACATGGTGTCACTGATTCAAATGATAAACAGACGATGAATACATCTCCCTTCTTCACTCCCGAGGAGAAACGCGAGTTCTTCTCAGCTTACCGCCGACTGCTCTCGGGCCTTTCGTCCTGCCTCAAGCCGGAGGACGCGCCCAAGATGAAAGCGCTGATCCGTCGCGTGGTCGCACTCGATTGTTACGGCCGCGATCGCAACGGCATCAACGGCCTCCTGCGCAACATCAACACGGCCGTCATCGCTACGCACGACATCGGCCTGAAACGCACCCCCGTCATCGCCCTCTTGCTCTATCGCCCGGTGATGAAGGAGGCCATCACGCTCGACGAGGTGGAGCAGACGTTCGACGCCGATGTGGCCCTCATGATCCGCCGCCTACTGAAGACGTCCGACCTCTACGCCCGCAACACGGCGGTCAACTCGGAGAACTTCCACCACCTGCTCTTCTCCTTTGCCGAAGATGTGCGCGTGATCCTCGTCATGATTGCCGACCGCCTCTGCATGATGCGCATGGGCAAACAGATCCGCGACGACAACGACCGCATCCGCCTGGCCACCGAGGTCTCCTACCTCTACGCCCCGCTGGCCCATCGCCTCGGCCTCTACACGATCAAGAGCGAGCTGGAAGATTTGTCGCTGAAATACATCGACCCCGACCGCTATCAGTACATCAAGCAGAAGCTCAACGAGACGAAGCGCTCGCGCGACCGCTACATCGCTGAGTTCATCCGCCCCGTGCGGGAAAAACTCGAGCAAGCGGGCCTGCACTTCGACATCAAGGGGCGCACGAAGTCGATCCATTCGATCAACAATAAGCTCAAGAAGCAGCACGTGGAGTTTGAGGGCATCTACGACCTCTTCGCCATCCGCATCATCCTCGACACGCCGCCCGAGGCCGAACGCTCGGAGTGCTGGCGGGCGTATTCGATCGTTACGGACATGTACCAACCGAACCCGAAGCGGATGCGTGACTGGCTCTCGGTGCCGAAGAGTAACGGTTACGAAAGCCTCCACATCACCGTCTTAGGGCCGGACAAGCGTTGGGTAGAGGTGCAGATCCGCACGCGGCGCATGGACGAGATCGCCGAACGCGGTCTGGCGGCGCATTGGAAGTATAAAGGGGTGAAGGAGGAGCGTGGGCTGGACGAGTTCCTGAGCGACGTCCGCGCCATGCTCGAGACGCAGTCGGCCGACCCGATGGACTTGATGAAGGAGTTCCGCACGGACCTCTATCAGGACGAGATCTACGTCTTCACGCCCACCGGCGAGGTGATCAAGCTGGGCAAGGGCGCCACCGTGCTCGACTTTGCCTTCGCCATCCACTCGAAGATCGGCTGTGGGTGCATTTCGGGTAAAGTGAACGGCAAGAATGTGCCCATCCGACACACGCTCCAAAACGGCGACTCGGTGGAGGTCGTCACCTCGCCCACGCAATCGCCCAAGCGCGACTGGCTGACGTTCGTCAAGACCTCCAAGGCGCGATCGAAGATCAAGCAGGCGCTGCGCGAGGAGTCGGCCAAGGCGGCGGAGTACGCCAAGGAGCTGCTGCAACGACGCTTCAAGAACCGTAAGATCGAGGTCGAGGAAGCGCTGCTGATGCGTTACATCAAGAAGTGTGGCTACAAGACGGTGACGGATTTCTATGTCGACATGGCCGAGGGCCGTCGCGACGCGAACACGGTGATCGAGGAGTACCTCGAGTTGGAGCGCCGCGAGCATGGCGAGACGTCGGAACACGCGGAGATCCGCAGCGCCGAGGAGTTTGTGGCGCCGTCGGAACCGGTTGAGTCGCGCAGCGATGTGCTCGTGATCGACAAGAACCTGACGGGCGTGGAGTACCACCTGGCCAAATGCTGCAACCCCATCTTCGGCGATCCCATCTTCGGCTTCGTCTCCACACGCGGCATCAAGATCCACCGCACGAACTGCCCCAACGCGCAAGACATGCTCAGCCGCTTCGGCTATCGCACCATCCAGGCGCGCTGGAGCGGCAAGGGCACGGACGGTTACGCCGTCACGCTCCACATCGTCGGCAACGATGATCTCGGCATCGTCACCAACATCACGTCCGTGATCAGCAAAGAGTCGGGCGTCATGCTCCGCTCCATCAATATCGATTCCGTGGATGGGCTTTTCCAAGGCAACTTCACCGTCACGGTCAAGGATACGGCCTCGCTCAGCGTCCTGACGAAGAAGCTCCAGGCGGTGCGGGGCGTGAAGAATATCGAGCGACTAAACACGTGATTCGGCTGCGCTTGCCTGTTGAGTCGTTTATCCGTTGAGGTGTTAGATTGTTGAGAGATTGAGTAGTCGTTTGTCTTCGCGCAGATTGCGTAGTCTCAAACAGGCGCCTGTTTGCCTTCGCGCAGATTGCGTGGCCCCAAACAGGCGCCTGTTTAGCTTCGCGCAGATTGCGTAGCCTCAAACAGGCGCCTGTTTACCCTCGCGCAGATTGCAGGACATCAAACAGGCGCCTGTTTGCCTTCGCGCAGATTGCAGGACATCAAACAGGCGCCTGTTTAGCTTCGCGCAGATTGCAGGACACCAAACAGGCGCCTGTTTGCTCTCGCGCAAATTGCATGGCCTCAAACAGGCGCCTGTTTACCCTCGCGCAAATTGCGTAGCGCCAAACAGGCGCCTGTTTACCCTTACACACCTCAACGACTCAACAATTGAACGACTCAACCCGCTTGAGCCCCATCCGTGCGGCGCGGTCGTACATAAACTGGAGGGCGGCGTCGCGTTCGTTGGGGATCACGCCGTCGAGGATGGCGTTCTTGATCGCCTCCTTAAGCACACCCACGGGGCGCGACGGTGCGAGTCCGAACGCCGCCATGATCTCCTCGCCCGTGACGGGCGGCTGGAAGTTGCGCACGCGGTCCTTCTCCTCGATCACGGCCATCTTCTCGCGTACCAGGCGGAAGTTGTTCAGGAAGCGGCGCACCTTCTCCGGGTTCTTGCTCGTGATGTCCGCTTCGCAGAGCTTCATCAGGTTGTCCACATCGTCGCCCGCCTCGAAGAGCAGGCGCCGCACGGCCGAATCCGTCACCTCGTCGTCCGCCAGGCTGATCGGCCGCATGTGGAGCAGCACCATCTTTTGCACAAACTTCATCTTCTCGTTCATCGGCAACTTCATCCGTCGGAAGATGCGCGGCACCATGCGCTCGCCCACCAGCTCGTGGTTGTGAAACGTCCACCCGAGCTTGTAATCGAACCGCTTCGTGGCCGGCTTACCAATGTCGTGCAGCAGCGCGGCCCAGCGCAGCCAGAGGTCGTCCGAGGTGCGGCTCAGCCGGTCGACGACCGTCAGCGTGTGTGCGAAGTTGTCCTTATGGCCGATCCCTTCGCGCGTCTCCGCCCCTTTCAGTGCACATAGCTCGGGGAAGATCAGCTCCAGCAGGCCGCACTTGTCGAGTAGGTCGAAGCCGATCGAGGGCTTGGGCGAGAGCATGATCTTGTTCAGCTCGTCGGCGATGCGCTCCTTGGATATGATGGCGATGCGTTCGCGGTTGCGGGCGATGGCGTCGAAGGTCTCCGGGTCGAGGTCGAAGCCCAGTTGCGAGGCGAATCGCACGGCGCGCATCATGCGCAGCGGGTCGTCGCTGAAGGTCACGTCCGGGTCGCGCGGAGTGACGATGCGCAACGCCTCCAGGTCGTCCAGCCCCCCGAAGGGGTCGACCAATTCGCCGTATCGCCCATCGTTCAGGCAGAGCGCAAGGGCATTGATCGTGAAGTCGCGTCGGTTCTGATCGTCCTCCAGCGTGCCGTCCTCGACGATCGGTTTGCGGCTGTCGCGGCGGTACGACTCGCGGCGTGCCCCGACGAATTCGATCTCGCTGTCGCCCAGTTTCACCTGTGCTGTGCCGAAGTTTTTGAACACACTGAGGTGCGCCCGTCGTCCCAGCCTTCGCGCCACGGCCCGTGCCAGCTCGATGCCACTGCCGACGGTCACCACGTCGATATCCTTCGACGGTCGCCTAAGGATCAGATCGCGCACATAGCCACCGATCACATACGTCTCCAGCCCCAGCCTGTCGGCTTCCTCCCCGATCATCGGGAAGGGTTGCCCGGCCAGCGCCTCCGCAATATCTTCTTCGTAATACATCATCTGATTTTCTCTTTGAAATAAGCCAAAGCCTCACGCAGCATTTCCCGCTCCAAGCCTTGCATGTAAGCCGACATGAATGCCCAGTCCGGGGTGCCGTCGGGAGTGATGGGGAGATAAAGTCTACCCCGCTTCAATCTTGTCAAGGTCGCTCCATAGCTTCCCCAGCTGAACTTTTGGACGAGTATCTTAATTGCTCGAATAACGAAAAGGGCATTGTGTCGATTGAGTTTCGGATGTCGAACAACTTGTATGTTTTGCCCCGTATAAAAAGCACTCGGTTGATAAAAGACGGTTTGCGTGTCAAGCCCGATGGTGATCACGTTTCCTTCATCCATCTTATAACCCTCTTGTGAACAAACGAAAGAATCGACGCCATTCTGGTTGTCACTTCGGGTGATATAGGGGTAAATACTATCGCCCTCGGAGAGCTTCTTTCTATCGATGCTACTGCTTGTGGAAGAAATCGAAAACTCTTTCCCAAATACAAACGCCCGCCACTCTCGGCCTTTGAATACGACGGGCTCAGCGTGATTCTCGGCAAGCTGCCGCTTTAGTCTGCTTATGGCTTCCTTCATAAGCACCTTTTCCTCTTGCCGCATGTAAGCCGACATGAATGCCCAGTCCGGGGTGCCGTCGGAGATGACAGGGAGCATGATGCGTTCGCGAGTTATTCGTGCATCACTGATTTCATGATTAAAGCCATATCGCTCAGCCATACGAGAAAAGACAGGAGGAAAGAACAGATAGATATACCTGTCTGCTCCTTCCCGTTCCAGTTTCGTCACATGATCACTCGCCACGAAGGCGTAGGGATGAAAGAAGGCACTGCCGACGCTCCCGCTGTTGGCCAAGCTGAGACAGTTGGCAAAGACTCGAATCCCCTCTCGATTGCCGATAAAGCCGTCTACGCCGTTATTGAGTGCAGAGGCCGATACATAAGGCACGTTGCCTTCGACATGATCAGCTCGCTTGATCCTTTTGCCCCGCTGTATGCTTGGGAAGATCTCAGATACTTTGAACGCCCGCCACTCCCTATCCGTCAGTTTCAGCGGCTTACTCATCGCCTCCGCCTCCCTGCCGGTCATCGTCGAAGAGGTAGCCCCGCCCGTGGGTGATCATGTTGAATTGGAACGTCAGGTAATCCGCCATCGTGCGGCGGAAATCCTCCTCGCTTGGGATCTCATCGTTGAAGTAATAGAACGAGTGCAGCCACTCGTCTTTCACTTCGATGGTGGTGGTCACACAGAAACGGCTCTCATATTCCGTGATGCGTCCGTTCCAGACGTCAAGAAGGTACTGCCGGCGGTCTTTCGCCGAACTCGTCTCTACTAATCCCACGTGCTTGGAAACCTTGAAGCCGTCGTCTTCGAAGTTGATGAACTTACACTGCTGGTGCGCGAAGTCGTGCGGTATGCCAGCCGTGAAGATGGCGATGCAGGGGTTTGTCCCCACGCGATAAAAGGTGTCTTTGTTGAGCGTGATCACTCCTTCAAGCGTGTGGTGCCGGAGGATGCTCTCCTTGCTCGCTTGCTCCTCACGCGTCTTGCCTGTCAGAGCCGACTGCGGGATGATGACTAATACACGTCCGCCCCGTGTGACGGAGTCCAAGAGATGCTCCGTGAAGTTAATCTCATACAGTCCCGGCGTCAGTTTTGAGCCCTGCGAATACGGCGGATTCATCATCCCCACGTTACAGCCCTTGAGCTGCAATTGGTGCGGATCGAGCTTCAGGAAGTCCTCGTTGCTGAGATTACTCTTGCCATCGCCTCGGAGGATCATGTTTGCTGCGGCGATGGTAAACATGTAGCTCTGTGATTCGATGCCGTGCAGGCGGCTCTGTCGGATGTCCATCTTCTCACGCTCCGTTTGCGCCTGCGAGAGCATGTGGTGCATGGCTGCGATGAGGAAGCCCGCCGTGCCGCAGCAAGGATCCAGCACACTGTCCGTCGGCTTCACGTCAGCCAGTAGGCAGAACAATTCAGTGATGTGTCGCGGCGTGAGCACGATACCCAATGACTGCCCATCACCACCTGAATACGACATGAACTCGCCATAGAAACGTCCCAAATAATCCTCCGCCGATCGAACGTATTTAATGCCCCGATAAAGTTTGTCGTAAAGGAACTCCGTGTAATATCTGAGCGGCGTTTTGCCCAGTGCCGGATGGATCTCGTTGATCACCTTCGTGTCACGGATGACGGCAAATTGGTTCAGCACAAGATCCATCTTCGTTTGCGGCGATACCCGCGCCCGCTTGAGGCTCGTCTCGATCGCATCGTAGAGCTTCTGTCCGTCCGTTTTCCCCTCCCGATCGCCGATAAGCATATCGACAGCGAACGTCCGGTGCTCAATCTCTTGCAGCGCCAGCAGGATGCCGGCCACGATGAGCGGTTTGTCCTTATCCTGGATGCTTCCGTAGTTGCGCAAATCCTCGTGCAACGCCTGCGCCTCACGCAATATCTCGGCTGTCTCTTTCTCCCGCTCCGTCGACTCTCCGAGTACCTCACGCTTGTAATATTCCTCGATATTCAAAGGGGCAAACGAGATCAACGTATTCAAATCCGGAAGTACCGTGCATGCCCCGTTGTCGTCCACAAAAAGTGGTGTGATGCGATGCCGGCGCTCGTCGCCCGAAATGCCCAAGGCAAAGACCTTCTTATAATGTGTATGCCGAGCCAAGTGTATGCCATAAAACAGTGCCCCATTGACGGCATACTCCATCACCGCCCGCGTCGACCTGTCGAGACTCCCCGTGTCGTCGAAGGTCGCATGCCTGTCCGCGTCAGCCTTGTCCTCGATCACGATCAGGAACTCCCCATTCACCACGCCACAAAACTCCGGGCGCCCCACATTGCCTGTCCCCGCCTTCGAGGCTGTTTTGAGTGCCTCGTCGATCTCCCGGATGTCGCTCCCCTGTGCTGACAGCCGAATCTCGGCCTCGTCGAGCATGGATTTTACCCAAAAATCAGTCTGGATTTCCTTCTTTGCCATGATACATATATGTCTTTGTTTGACGGCGGCAAAGATAGATGCCACCCTTGCCACGGATGAAAGCCCAGTCATGAGTTACCGCAGCGTGACGCCAGCCTCGGCGCAACGGGCCACCATCACTTCGGGCCACAGCGCAGCCTGTACCTCGCCGATGTGGGCGCAGCGCAGGAGGTACATGCAAAGCCGCGACTGACCGATGCCACCGCCCACTGCGGGAGGCATCTCGCCGGCAGCCAGGGCGCGGTGGAAGGGTAGCTCGAGGCGATCCATGCAGCCGGTCATCTCCAACTGACGAAGCAGTGCCGCAGGATCGACACGGATGCCCATCGAGGAGAGCTCCAGCGGCGCGTCGAGCACAGCGTTCCAAACCAGAATGTCGCCGTTGAGGCCATGGAGACCGTCGGGCGTGGGGGCAGACCAATCGTCGTAGTCAGGGGCGCGGCCGTCGTGACGCGAGCCGTCGGAGAGGGGGCCGCCAATGCCGCGAATGAAGACGGCACCGTAGCGTCGGGCAGCCTCTCGCTCACGCTCCTTGGGGCTGAGATCGGGGAACTCCGCGCGAAGTTCCTCGGCGTGCACAAAGGTGATCTCGCGGGGTAGCGTGGGCGGGATGTGTGGGAAGGCGCGGTGCGTCACGGCCTCGGTGGCCAGCAGGGCGCCGTAGATGCGGCGGACGATGTCCGAGAGGAACTCCACCGTGCGATCCTCCGGGCGGATAGTTCGCTCCCAGTCCCATTGGTCGACGTAGAGCGAGTGGATGTTATCCAGCTCCTCGTCGGCGCGGATAGCGTTCATGTCCGTGTAGAGCCCTTGGCCGGGCGGGATGCGGTAAGCAGCCAGCTTCATGCGCTTCCACTTGGCTAGCGAGTGCACTACCTCGGCACGTCGGTCGCCCATATCTTTGATGGGAAACGATACGGGGCGCTCCACGCCGTTGAGGTTGTCGTTCAGACCTGAATCGGCAAAGACGAAGAGTGGCGCCGTGACGCGTCGGAGGCTGAGGGCCTCGGCGAGTTCGGCTTGGAAGGTCTGCTTGAGTAGTTTGATGGCGTCCTCCATGCCTTCCGTAGGCAGCATGGGACGATAGTCGGGGGGGAGGTAGAGGTTCATTGTCTACAAGTAGTTTGAGGGTAGTTGTAATTAGGGATGAGGAGTTAGGAGTAGGGGCGGCCTCAAGCACCGCCCGCTATTCGCGCGCAAAGGTAAAAGGGGGATGGGCTACTTTTGGCCCCATCATTTTTTACGCAAACAATACGATTTACGCATGAAAACAAATGCACCTCAAGCCTCCCGTTACGCCGGGTATGTCTACATCTTGGTCGCTGTCCTTTGCCTCACGCCGTGGGTTACGCCACCGGTGGCGCTCTTTGCCGGGCTCGTTTTTGCCTTCTTCTTCGGCTCACCTTTCCCCGTCTTTAACCGTCGAGCATCTCGCTATCTGCTGCAAGTCTCCGTCGTGGGACTCGGCTTCGGCATGAACCTCAATGAGTCGCTCCGGGCCGGGGCAGACGGTATCGTCTTCACCATCTTCTCCGTCGTGGGCGTGATGGCCGTTGGCATCCTCTTCGGGCGACTCTTTCGGGTCGATCGTCAGACGGCCTACCTCATCTCCAGTGGCACAGCCATCTGCGGAGGCAGTGCCATCGCCGCCACGGGTCCGATCGCCAAGGCGAACGAGGCCCAGATGTCCGTCTCCTTAGCCACCATCTTCGTGTTGAACGTTGTGGCACTTTTCCTCTTCCCGCCGCTGGGCCATTTGCTTGGGCTCACCCAGCAGCAGTTCGGCACCTGGGCCGCCATCGCCATCCACGACACGAGCTCCGTAGTCGGTGCCGGGGCGGCCTATGGCGACGAGGCCCTGCGTATCGCAACCACCGTGAAACTGACTCGCGCCCTGTGGATCATTCCCCTTTCGCTCTACACCGCCTTTCATTTCCATGCCCGCAACGAACGCATCTCGATTCCGTGGTTCATCCTCTGCTTCGTACTGGCCATGACGGCCAATACTTACCTCGGTATCCCGGCGGAGGTGGGCTCGACCATCGTGCGTGTAGCCCGACAGTGCCTCACACTGACGCTTTTCTTCATTGGCGCAGGCCTCTCGCGCGCCACACTGCGGACCGTGGGCGTCCGTCCCTTCATGCAGGGCATCGCACTCTGGTTCTTCATCGGCGCCATTAGCCTGACGTTCGTATGTCTCTATTATTAGGCGCCGTTACGTGTATTAGTTAGGCGCCGTCATGCCGCGTGCCAGCGTTTCCAAGGATCCTTTTGAGCGGCACGCCGCGTGACGGTCTTTTGGCCGCCTTGCCCTAAGTCCGAATCCTCTACGCACCTTTGTAGCCTTCCATCACGACGGAGAAGACAATGAAGGCGATTCAAATAGCGCTCCTCGGCGTGCTGCTACTGTGCACCGTGGCCGTCTGGGGGCAAGAAAAAGTGCAAGGCGCACTCCTATCCACATCCCATAATCCCGCAACAAGCATGAATAAAGTATTGGAAAAGAAATGGCAAGACATGGCTGCCATAGCCTGTTTGGAGGCCAAAGGAGACATCGCACGAATAGACGTAGCCATTCGCCGCGGTCTGGACGACGGCCTCACCGTGAACC
>QWCT01000276.1_pt1 | contig 35006 bp, 18 predicted proteins | sample 1972681 | NCBI WGS metagenome assembly QWCT01 (sample SAMN09866701, study PRJNA288562) | Human oral metagenome isolate pre3_saliva, whole genome shotgun sequencing... | isolation source: mouth | host: Homo sapiens | place: USA: California | reverse complement strand
AGCAGGAGCGGGAGCAGGTGCGGGAGCGGGAGCGGGTTCAACCATTACTTCTTCTTCCTTCACCTCTTCTACTACGGGAGCCACCACGGGTGCAGGAGCTGCCGCAACGGAAACAAATTCACCGTCAGCGATGCGGCCGAGACGGAACTTCAAGCCAGCGTAAGCTGCAAAGAGCCAATCGGGGTTATTACCATCCTTCGAGTTGAACTTATCGGTAGTAATTGTGGCGAGACCTTCGAGGTTGAACGATACGCGCTTGGCGAGACGGAAATCAAACTGGAGACCACCGCGGCCGCTAACGGCGTTGAGCTTGTTGTTCTCCCAGATCAACGTCATTTCGTTGGGGTGAACGTAGGTGTACTTGTTCGTGTGAGCCTCGTCATTCTTGAAGCCACGGATATAACCCACACCGAGGATACCATACACGGTGAAGAAACGGTTGGGGTTGTAGTGGCTGAAGATGGTGTTGAGGTCGAGCATAGCGTCGAGGCCGAGTTGACCGTAGTTCCACTTGTAGTAATCGATACGATCGTGTTTGTAGTCCCAACCGTTCTTAGCTTCCCAGCCGCTGGCGTGGAGACGCAAGCCTACGGGACGCGAGAAACGATAGCCCACCGAGAAAGCGGCAGCGGGAGAGATCGTCTTCGACCACTCAAGGTGTTCGCCATAGGTAGTAGCTGCGCCACCCTGAAGACCAATCGTCCAGTAGGGGCTGAAATCATACTTGGCCGAGCTCTGTGCGTTGGCACCGAGAGCAACTGCTGCGAGGGCAGCAACCAAAAAAGTTCTGAATTTCATAACTGTGGTTATATTATTGAGTTGATATTGTGCGATGTGTAGTGCTAAACCTGCGGACTTTCTTGGGTTTTCGCCCAAAAGTCGCGTACTTTTACACTATTACTCATTGCAAAGGTAATTGTTTTCAGAGAGCCGCCCAATGTTTTTAAGGAAAAAAAGGAGGGCAGACACAATATAATAGGAGTAACGCACTGAAACGGGGGCTTTTGGCACACAGATTCAGCACTTCGCGGGCTTTTACGTCAACAAATTGGGATTATTGCCCCACGATGACTTTGCGTCCGTCGCGAATCAGCACGCCGGCGGCGTCTTTTTTCGCTTTGCGACCACTGAGTTCATAGGTTTCGGCCTTTTTCCCCATCGAGTGGTGGGTTTCGCCGGCCGTTGCGCCTGCTGTTTGAGTCCGTTCGTCGGTTTTCACCGCGTCGATGCCCACCAGCGGGTTCTGCTCGCGGGTTTGATAAACGCGCACCCAGTCAAATCGAGTTTCGTAGACGAAATTCAGATCGGGCTTCGCCGCCCAGCTGCCGTCGCCCACGCTCTGGTTGAGGATCAGGTAGAAGGGTTCGGTGTAAGGCCACTGTCCGTTGGCCAAAGCATCGGAGTCCGTGCTCTTCACTGCGGTGCCGACTTCTTTTCCGTCGACGCTCCACGTAATGGTTGTGGGAGTCCACTCAACAGCGAAGGTGTGGTAGCGCGAATAATCCAATCCGCCCTTCACAAAGTGCGACATCGGATCGTTTTTGTGCTTGAGGTTAAATGTCCAATTGGAGTGCAGCGTGTGATACGCGTTGTTTTCGTTGTTGATCTGCTCCCAAATGTCAATTTCTCCCTCGTGCGGCCAACCTTTTTTGCTTTTGGCGGGCATCATCCAGAAGGCGGGAAAATTACCGCTGTGGGGCGTAGTGAAAATACGCGCCTCGGCACGTCCGTAGCGGAAGGTGTAGCGTCCCTCGGTTCGCACGCCGCCGGTGATAAACTCCTTGTCTTCGCCCTTGGCCTTGAGGGAATCGGGCGTAGCCATGGCGCGGCACACCAATTCGCCATTCTGCACAAAAACGGTGAGGGGAGAATTGGAATGGAAGCGCGCCCATGTGGGATGGCGGCGGACGGTGCGCGACCAAACTTTGTCATTGGGTTGCGAACCGTCGGAGTTATCGAATTCATCGACAAAGCCGGGAATGTATTTTGCGTTTTTACCCGGTTCGTAGTGCGCAATGACGCGCACGTCGCCCTGCATCACGCTCGCGGGGAGGGTAATGGTGCCGTCGGCAGCAGGCGTCAAATCCTGCTCCGTCCACTGTTGCACGCCGTTTTCGGTAGAGCCGCCATCGAGGTTTTTACCGTAGCGCACGGCAAAGCGGGTCATTTCGTAGCCCGCATCGGGCGTTTCCACCTTCAACACGAGCGGTTCGTCAGAAGCCACGGTGAGCGGCAACGCACCGTCCACTCCATATATATTGGCGTGGCGCGTATCGAGACTCAAACGCGACTCGGCGTAGGCCTTGCCCTTCACTTCCAACCAAGTGTCGACGATGGCGCCGCGATTGGCGAGGATACCGTTCTTACCCTTCACGTTGTTCTCCGATCCGAGGGCGCCGGCCGGGTCAATATTGTCCCAGTCCACTTTGAAACGCACGCGATAACGTCCGGGCACCAAGTCTTTGGGGAGATGAAAGGTGGGCGGATTGAGCGCACTGCCGTAGCCTTGCAAGTTGGCCGCGATGGGACGGCCGGTCATGTCCTGACCTTGATAATAAGAATAGGCCAAGAGATCGCCCTCGGTGGTGAAATTCCCATCCGTGTTGCGATCCAAAAAGAGATAACCGTGCATCCACGTCGCACCGTTGTTGCCATAATCGAAACGCACCGTCACGCGATCGCCGGGACGCGCCGTGAGGGTTTCGGAAGTGAGGTCGGTGTAGGGTTTGGGATTGGCAATGTTCAGTCGCTGCGCGCCGGCCGAGGTTGTGAAGTTCACGGCACGCAACTGGCGGTCGGTGCTCACGGCTGGAGCGTCCTTGTCAAAATGGAGAGGATAGTCAGTTTGCGCCATCACGCCGAGCGGGAGCAGAAAGGCAAAGACAGAAAGGTAATGTTTGATCATGCAATGAAATGAATACGAGGAACGAGTTGAGTGGCACGCCGCAACATTGTTCGTTGGGCTGTCTCAAATCTGTTCTCGGTTGGGGGAAAAGACAGAAAATCCGGTATGTCGGAGCGAAAAGTCGCCCGTTCTCACCGCTGCTGTGCACAAAGCAGAAAGGCATACGAGACGCATGTTGTTGCTCTCGTATGCCTTTTGCTATCAGTGACGCATCAGCGTACCACTTTATGTCCGCCTACGATTTGCACACCGTGCGCTTCTGCATTGGCGCGGCGACCGGTGAGGTCGTAAGCCGCTTGTGCAACACCGGCCTTGGCCGTCTGCACCGCAGCGATGCCGGCGGGCTTCGTATAGTCGATCTCTACGGTAGCGCCCTCGGCGATACCCTTGAGTTCGTAGGCACCTTCTGTCTCAGTGGGCACCACTTCGACGTTCTTGCCGCCCGAGCGTACCGACACCTTCGTGAGATCCTTGTCGGCCTTCACCACAAGGCGAGCGCCCTTGTTGCTCACGATGCGCGTTTGCGTGGCCTTACCGGCCACCCACGTGATATCCACAGTGAAGTTACCCACGGCTTTCAGACCGGTGACCTGTCCGTTCTTCCAAGCAGAGGGAAGTGCGGGGAGGATCTCCACGATGTCATCGTGGCTTTGGAGCAACATCTGCGCAATACCCGAGCACATACCGAAGTTACCATCGATTTGGAAGGGAGCGTGCGAGTCGTAAAGGTTGTAATAGATACCGCCTTGTCCTTCGTCCACGCCGTAGGTAGTGGAGTGACGCAGGGCGTTGTTGAGGATCACACGAGCATGGTCGCCGTCCTTGGCGCGTGCCCAGAGATTCGCCTTCCAACCCATCGACCAACCGGTGGCCACATCGCCGCGGAAGCGGAGCGAGCGCACGGCCGCATCGTAGAAGCCGCCATCGCCGGGCTTCACTTGGTTGAGGGGGAAGAGGCACATCAAGTGACTCATGTGGCGGTGGTTGGGGCCTTGTCCGCTGGTGAAGTTCGAATACTTCCACTCACGGAGCAGGAGATCGCCCTTCTTGATGTTGCGTTGGTCGGCCTGTTGCTTCCACGTCGTGCCGTCGTAGGCTTCGGTGTGGAGACCGGTGTCCAAATTGTCGAGGTAATCGTCGAGTTTTGCCACATCGGCCGCCGTCAAACCGAGTTCTGCGGCACCGACTGCGTTGATCGCGTCGCGGCAAATCTGCAAGTTGGCGCGCACGAGTTGCTGAGCGTGGGGCACACCGTCCTCCGTGGGACCGTGTTCGGGCGACCACTCATTGGGGCAAACCCACTTGCCGTCGTTCACACGCGTGTCCTTCTTGAGGCGTTCCATCCAGAATTCAGCCGAACTCCAAATGGCGGGGAAAGCGCGCTTGAGGTAATCCTTGTCGAGGGTATAGCGATAGTGATCCCAAAGGTGAGTGCAATACCAGGCGTTGGCCACGGTGTATTGCGAACCCCAAGTAGACATACCGCCGAAGATGCTACTTTCGGTGTAAACCGTCCAGCCCTTCGTCTGTCCCGAGCGCTTGGCCGCGGTCATCCATCCGTAGGATTTCGCGTTGTCGATGATGAAGTTGAGGAAAGGTTCGTGGCATTCGCTGAGGTTCGTCTGCTCAATGGGCCAGTAGTTCATCTGGATGTTGATGTTCGTGTGCACATCCGAGTTCCAAGGCGCATTGGCGCGGTTGTTCCATATACCTTGCAGGTTGTTGGGCACGTGCTGTGCACCGCGGCTCGACGAGATGCCGAGATAACGTCCGAAGTGGAAATAGAGTTCTTCGAGGAAGAGGCCGTCGGGTGAGTTCTTACTGCTTTGCGAACCACCGTAGTACTTCACGAGATCCTCGGTGTTGCGCTTCGAGGGGTTGGGTGTGAGTTGGAGATCCACACGTCCCATGTAGGAAGTGAAGTCGGCGGTGTGCGCGCTGAGCAGTTCGTCCCAAGACTTGGCTGCTGCGGCGTCCACAATGCCCTTCACGCGGTTAGCCAACTGCGTTGCGTCGCCGGAAGTGCGCTCTGCCGAGAAGCTGTCGAAGCTCGTTCCACCGCAGAGGAAGAGGAGCACTTCAGAAGCGCCATCCACCTCGATGCCTTCGTCCGTGGCGCGGAGCGTACCACCCACGGGAACGACCTTAATGCGTGCGTTGTGGTAAACCGTTTGGAGCTTGCCGTGGAAAGAGCCCGTGCCGTCAGCCAAATAGGTGGCGTTGTCGGCGTGGAGTTCCTCGCCGGGGATCAAGCGGAACACCAAATGGAGTTTATTGGCGCCGTCGGCCGTGTAGCGCGCGGCGATCACGCCGTCGGGAGCAGAGGCGAAATAGCGACGGGTGTACTTCGTGCCGGCTTTATCGGAGAAGTTCACGCCGCCGATGCCCTTGTCGAGGTCGAGATAGCGGACGTAGTTGAGTACGTTTTTAGCCGGTGTACCGTCGAAGGCCTCGGTATTGAGGTTCTTGACGAAGACACCGCCGAAGTTCAGGAAGCAACCGAAGCCACTGCCGGGACCGTCGCCGCCGCGGGGGTTGATATCCTTCGGACCACCCGCCCAAAGCGTTTTTTCGTTGAATTGAATTTCGTCGTTCATCACGCCGCCGAAGAGGCTGGCGCCGAGCGAGCCGTTACCGATGGGCAAGGAGTATTCCATCCAAGGGTTGGAAACGCCCATGGCAGGCTTCTTGTACCACAAAGTGTGGCGACTTTCGGGCGTGAACATCGAAATGGGTGAAAGCGGATACTCCCAACGGCCGTTTTGCGGCAACTGCTGGCGATAGGCCGTGTAGGTCAAAGGCGGTTGGTAGCCGGGCTCTACGAAATAGAGCGGGTTGTTCGGGTCGCCAGCGTTCCAGAAACCAAGTTGTTTGCCGGCACCGGCACCACCCCACTGGTTGAAACCCTTCGACTTGTCGTCCTTCTTGGTGATTTCGTAGCAACCGGCGTGTCCGGGGCTGGCGATCAGGGCGAGTTCGATGGCCTTAGATTTGTCGGCCGTGGTGCCAATGTGCGTATTGTTGGACGACATCGTCACGTAGTTGCCCTTGTCCGAGCGAAGCACGAAGGCATCTTTATTACCGATCAGAGCAAAAGTTTGGCCTTGTTTGGCAAAAACGGCCGTGCGGCACTGTTGCCCGTCGCCATTGTCCTGCAAGAAAGCCTCGCCCGTCTTGAACTGGATGCGCACATATTGGAGTGCACCCTCCGTACTGAACACGGGTTCGATTTTCTGCGCGCCTGCCACCACCCAAGTCAGGGCGAGGAGAACGAAAAGTGAGAGGAATCTTCTCATGTAGTGAGGAATAGATAAGGTGATTGTGAATAAGTTGCTGCCGGGGAGTCGGCGTGCCTGCGGTAACTCAGCGCCGCAAGATGAGCGAAGCGGCCGGATTTGGGCAAGCCGAGGAGCAGAAGGCGGCGAAAAAGGGCGTTCGTGGCAAATCGACCTGTCAAAAAACGCACACTACTTCACACAGCTGTAATGCTCGTGTGGCAAAAATAGTATTTTCTTGTAATATAAACAATGTTTCATGCCCAAAAATCTCGTTTTTTTCCGTGGAGATCACGCAAAAGCGGCGCCCCTCTCGAGGAGGAGCGCCGCTTGTAGAGGCCTATCGCAGACGGGGCGAAGCAAGATCGCCGCGCGTCCACTATATATATAAGGCGTGTGGGCTTACATCATGCCGCCCATACCGCCCATGCCGGGGGCACCCATCGGCATTTCGGGCTTGTCTTCCTTCTTGTCGCAGATCACGCACTCGGTGGTGAGGAACATACCGGCCACCGAAGCCGCGTTTTCGAGTGCCACGCGCGTCACCTTGGCGGGGTCTACCACACCGGCTTCGCGGAGGTGGACGAAGGTGTCGTTTTTCGCGTTGTAGCCGAAGTCGCCTTCGCCTTCGCGCACCTTGTTCACGATCACCGCGCCTTCCACACCGGCGTTGCGGCAGATCTGACGCAGGGGTTCTTCGATGGCACGACGGATGATAGCGATACCCGTTTGCTCATCGGCATTGTCGCCCTTCACGTCGGCGAGCGCAGCTTGGGCGCGGATGTAAGCCACACCGCCACCGGTCACGATACCTTCCTCGACAGCGGCACGCGTTGCGCAGAGGGCGTCGTCGCAGCGGTCTTTCTTTTCCTTTTGTTCGGTTTCGCTGGCCGCACCGACCTCGAGCACGCACACGCCGCCTGAGAGTTTGCCGAGACGCTCTTGGAGTTTCTCCTTGTCGTATTCGGAAGTCGAGTTTTTGATCTCGCTCTTGATCTGCTGCACGCGTTCGGCGATGTTTTCCTTCCGGCCGGCGCCGTTCACGATGGTCGTGTTGTCCTTCGAGATGGTCACCTTCTCGGCCGTACCGAGCATTTCGAGCGTAGCCTGCTCGAGTTTCAAGCCCTTCTCCTCGCTGATGACCACACCGCCCGTGAGTACGGCGATGTCTTCGAGCATGGCCTTGCGGCGGTCGCCGAAGCCGGGGGCTTTCACGGCACAAATCTTCAACTGCGTGCGCAGGCGGTTCACCACGAGGGTGGTCAGCGCTTCGCTGTCCACGTCTTCGGCGATCACCAAGAGGGGACGGCCGCTCTGCACGGCGGGTTCGAGGATGGGGAGGAAGTCCTTGAGGTTAGAAATCTTCTTGTCGTAGATCAAGATGTAGGGGTTCTCCATCTCGCACTGCATCTTCTCGGCGTCGGTCACAAAGTAGGCCGAGAGATAACCGCGGTCGAACTGCATACCTTCCACCGTTTTGAGCACCGTGTCGCGACCTTTCGCGTCTTCGATGGTGATCACGCCGTTGGCGGTCACCGCGCGCATACCGTCAGCGATGAGTTTACCGATTTCGGCGTCGTTGTTGGCCGAGATGGTGGCCACCTGTTCGATTTTGTCGTAGTTGTCGCCCACCTGTTCGGCCTGCGACTGGATGTGCGCCACCACAGCGCTCACGGCCTTGTCGATACCGCGCTTGAGGTCGAGGGGATTGGCACCGGCGGCCACGTTTTTCATGCCTTCGGTGAGGATGGCCTGCGTGAGCACGGTAGCCGTTGTGGTACCGTCGCCCGCGTCGTCGCCCGTCTTGGAGGCCACGCTCTTCACGAGCTGAGCACCGGCGTTTTGGAAGGAGTCTTCGAGTTCGATCTCCTTGGCCACGCTCACACCGTCCTTGGTGATGCGGGGCGCGCCGAACTTTTTGTCGATCACCACGTTGCGGCCTTTCGGGCCGAGGGTCACTTTCACGGCGTCGGCGAGGGCGTCGGCACCTTGACGCAGGAGTTCGCGAGCGTCTACGTTGTACTTAATATCTTTTGCCATCTTGATTATCTGTTAGTCGTTTGAAGTTGGGCGCGCCGGTCGGTCGAAACCTGCCGCACGCACACCTTATATATAAGAGGAGTTGATTCGCCACTGGGCGAAAATTGCGCGGTGGGGCTTATTCCACCACGGCAAAGACGTCGCTCTGGCGCATGATGAGCAGCTTCTCGCCGTCGACTTCCACTTCCGTGCCGGCATATTTGCCATAAAGCACGCTGTCGCCGGCTTTGAGCACCATGGCTTCGTCTTTCGTGCCTTGTCCCACGGCCATAACGGTGCCACGGCTGGGCTTCTCTTGTGCGGTGTCGGGGATGATGATGCCGCCGATGGTCTTTTCCTCGGCCGGTGCGGGCTTGACGAGCACGCGATCTGCAAGCGGTTTGATAGTCATATCTATAATGAATTTATGTTTTGATTTTGACCTCATCGGTTGCAAAGACCTTGCCAACGGCCAAAACGCGACAGCGGTGCGCCATTTTGTCAGTCAAGGTGACAAAAAGCACGCTTTCCCTCCCCCACGCTGCACCGCGCGGCGAAGGCGGGCGCAACACTTTGCAACCCGATTGCGAAAAGAAAGGCCTACATTTGCAGCGTACACCCTCGGCGACAGCGATTTCTCGCTGGTCGGTTCATCTCGATCGCCCCGCAAAGCGCCCCGGGGTCACAACTTCGAGGATCGCTCGGGGAAACCTCCGCAGTGCCCTCCCGACACTGCCCCGCAGCGTCGCCCCGCTCTCAGCGATTGCCCGAACCGACACCCCCAACCCGACGCACACCGCCGATGAAACGGGACGAAAACACGCTCCTCTCCACGCCTTCGTCGGGCACTTCGTCCGCTCTCGACACTCCCTTCCCCCCTTTGCGGCGCACGGCCGAACGATTCCCCGTTCGCCCCGCCGCCTTCAATGCTTTTCATCATGTCCACTCCCCTCCGCTCATCATCTTTTTCCGCCGCCGGCCGCTGCGTTTCCGCACGCGCCGCTGCCCTTGCGGCCGAACGTGCACCGTTTTTTATCAAAACCGGGGCACTTTCTTTCAATAACGCCCCACTTTCTGCCAAAAGTTCACCGCTTTTTTCGTGCGCCTGCACGCCGGCCGGTGGTTGCACCTCGGAGCACGCCCATGACCACGGGCACGACCACGGGAAGTCTTCTGCCTCATGCGGCTGCGGTTGCTCCTGTGGCGGCGGACACGATAACGACGACGGCGGCGAACCGGGCTTCAGTTGGCACGATTGGCGCCGCCCCATCGCGGGCCTCCTCCTCGCCCTCGCGGCTTGGGGGCTGTTGCGCGCCGTGCCCGCCCTTGCGCCGTGGGAACGCCTGCTCTATCTGCCGGCCTACCTGTGCGTGTCGTTGGGCGTGTGGCGCGAAGCATGGGAATCCCTGCGGCGCGGCAACTTCTTCAACGAGTTCACCCTCATGCTCATCGCCACGGTGGGCGCGCTCGCCCTCGGTGACTGCCCGGAAGCGGTGGGCGTGATGCTCTTCTACTTGGTGGGCGAAACGCTCCAAGGCCTAGCCGTGGGTCGCGCCCGCGCCGACATCGCCTCGGTGGCCGCCCTGCGTCCCGATCACTGCACGATGGTGGACGAAAGCGACGACACGCTCCGCGAGGTCGACCCCAAAACGGTGGCCTGCGGCACGGTGCTGCACATTGCCCGCGGCGCGCGCCTGCCCCTCGACGGCGTACTGCTCACCCCCGTCCTCCGCGCCGACACTTCCGCCCTCACCGGCGAGAGTGCTCCACGCACCTTCGCGGCCGGCGACGAGTTGGCGGCCGGCATCATCGCCCTCGACCGCGCAGCCCGCATCCGCGTGACGAAACCCTACGGCGAGGATGCCCTTTCGCGCATCATGCACCTCGTGGAAGAAGCCGCCGAACGCAAAGCCCCTGCCGAACAGATGATGACGCGCATCGCCCGCGTCTACACCCCCGTTGTGGTGGCGCTGGCTGCCCTGCTCGCCGCCGTGCCCACACTCCTCGCGGCCGTGCGTCCCGACTGGGGCATCGCGGCGCCGCAGTGGTGGTATCGCGCCTTGGTCTTTCTGGTGGCTTCCTGCCCCTGCGCTTTGGTGCTGAGCGTGCCGTTGAGCTATTTCCGCGGCATCGGGGTGGCTTCGCGCCGCGGCATCCTCTTCAAAGGCAGCCTGCATTTGGATCGCGCGGCGGACATCGACACGGTGGTTTTCGACAAAACCGGCACGCTCACGCACGGCGTGGTCACGGTGGCCGACGGCATCGACAGCGGTACGGCGGGGGCGTTCACAGTGAGCGACGACCGCACGCGCACTTCGGCCTTCGCGGCCGTGAAACAGCTGCGCCGATCGGGCATGCACACGGTGGTGCTCTCGGGCGACGAGCGGCCGAAGGTGGAAGCCTTGGCGCGCGAACTTGCCCTCGACGAGTGGCACGCCGAACTCCTCCCGGCCGACAAACTCACGGCGCTCGAAGCGCTCATCGACGGCGGCCGGCGCACGGCTTATGTGGGCGATGGGGTGAACGACGCTCCGGTGTTGGCGCGTGCCCACGTGGGTTTCGCCATGGGAGCGGGAGGAACGGACGCGGCAGTGGACACGGCCGATGCGGTGCTGGCCACCGACGACCTGCGCCGCGTAGCCGATGCGCTGCACATCGCGCGCCGCACGCGCCGACTCGTCTGGACGAACGTCCTTTTGGCGGTGGGCATCAAACTCCTCGTCTTGATTCTCTCGGCCTTCGGCCTTGCGGGCATGTGGGCGGCGGTGTTTGCCGACACGGGCGTGGTGTTGCTCTGCGTCGCCCTCGTGTTGCTGGCGCGTTTCCCCTCGGGCGAAGCACAAACGGCTGCTCCTCTTACCGAAACGAGCGACGGAACGGCGGAAAAATCGTAACTTTGCGCCCAATCCCCACGGCGCGCACCCGCCCCTCCCAAAGCGTGCTCCCCCGATGGGGCTTTTTCGCAATTCCTCATCCCACTTGCCCATGTCCACCCACGAAGAAGAAAAACTGTTGCACCGCGGCATTCGTCCCACCGCCGCACGGCTGCTGGTATTGCGCGCGTTGCTCGACGCAGGTTGCGCCCTTTCGCTCGCCGACTGCGAAGCGCGGTTGGGCACAATGGAGCGCAGCACGGTGTTTCGCGCCCTTTCCACCTTCGCCGAGCACCATTTGGTGCACCATGTCGAGGACGGCACGGGACAAGTGAAGTACGCCCTCTGCGCCGACGACTGCCATTGCGGCGAAACGCCGGCCGACGATCCGGCGGATCTGCACCTGCACTTCGTTTGCGAGCGTTGCCACCGCACCCTCTGCTTGCCCGATGTGCCCATTCCCATCCCTCCGCTCCCCGACGGCTTCGTCGTGCACACCGCCGGCTACGTGGTGCGCGGCATCTGCGCCGATTGCGCCACACACTCGCGCACGTGACATTCCCCACAAGGCCGCAGCCCCCACAACGTGACAACCTTTTCCAAAAAACCACAAAACGAGCACCGCTCCATGGGGAGCGGTGCTCGTTTTGTGGTAAGGGGCGAACGGAAAAGAGCCGTTGCCCTTAGGGAGTTAGGCGCCTCAGCTCAAGAAAATCGAGAGGACGAGCTGCGCCAAGAGGATGCGCATGAACATGGCCAAGGGGTAGACGGTGGAATAGCCCACGGCCGGGGCGTTGTTGCCTGCGGTGGCGTTGGCAAAGGCCAGCGCGGGGGGATCGGTGTTCGAACCGGCGATGAGTCCCATGAGGGTGAAGTAGTTCAACTTCATCTTCAAACGGGCGAAAACGCCCACGATCAAGATGGGGATCGTCGTAATGAGCACACCCATCCAGACGTAGTGCACGCCGTCGCCCTGCGTGATGGTTTTCCAGAACGAGGCGCCGGCCTGAATGCCCACGCTGCTGAGGAAGAGCACGAGACCCACTTCGCGCAAGAGGAGGTTGGCCGAGGTGGAGACGTAGGTGTTGATCTTATAACGGTAGCCCACGGCGCCGATGAGGATGGCAACGACGAGGGGACCGCCGGCGAGGCCGAGTTTCACGGGCACGGTGACTCCGGGGATGGGGATGGGAATCTGTCCGACGATGATACCGATGAGGATGCCGAAGAAGATGGCGCCCACGTTGGGGTGGTCGAGGTGTTTCACCTGTGCACCGACCACTTCTTTGAAGCGCTCGATGTTTTTCTCCGTGCCGGTGACCAAAATGCGGTCGCCGACCTGCAAACGGAGGTCGCGCGCGGCGAAAAGTTCCATGCCGTGGCGGGTGACGCGCGTCACATTCACGCCGTAGAGCGAAGAAACGTGGAGCTGGGCGAAGGTTTTACCGTTGATCTCGGGACGCGTCACGACAAGGCGGCGGCTAACATACTGCTCGCTCTCGATTTTTTCCTCGTGACCCACTTCAATGAGTTCACCGAGGAGTTCGCTGATGCGTTCGGCGTCCTTTTCGGCGCAGACCAGGTGGATTTGCATGCCTCGCTCGAGCACGGTATCTCGTCCGGGGATGAGGAGCGTGCCGTCGGGGAGGATGCAGCGCGAAATGACGAACTGCACGTTGAGGAACTGGTGGAGCGCTTCGAGGGTGCGGCCTTCGGCGGCCGATTTCGTCACGCGAATCACCAAGTGTTTGGGCGCCGATGCGGGATCGCTCTCTTCGGCCGCTTCCAAAGCCTTGCGTTCCTCTTCAAGCGAGGTGCCGGTGAGGAAGCGCACGGCGATGGTGGCAAGAATGATGCCCACCACACCGAGCGGATAGGCGCAGGCGTAACCGTTGGCGATGACGGGTACTTCGGAAGCGCCCTTCATCAGATCGGGCAGGACGTTGTTGGCCGCGCCGAGACCGGGGGTGTTGGTCACCGCACCGTAGAGTACGCCCACCATCATGGGCAGGTTGTCGGGCGATTGGGGGTTGCTGAAAATGCCCAGCGAGGTGCCGAGGAAATAGAGGCCGATCATCACGGTCACGTTGAGCAACACGAGGCTGAGGGTGAGCATATTCATGCCCAAACCGCCGGATTTGAAGGTTTGGAAGAAGCTCGGGCCAACCTGCAAACCGATGCAGTAGACGAAAAGGATGAGGCCGAGTTCCTTGACCATGTCGATCACGTGCTTTTGTCCGGCCACGGCCGCCACGGGATCGGCATAAAGAAAGTTGGTGCAGATGTGTCCGACGAGAATACCGACGAAGAGCACCCACGTCACGCCGAAGGCAATACCGTTTTTGCCGCCGATGCGCCAACGTCCCAGGCGCACGCCGAGACTGATCACAAGGGCGTACAGAATCACGAGGTGCGCCGCGTTCTCCGGGTTTTGGAGGAGTTTAATAAACCATTCCATGATTGTTTTTGAATTTGACTGACTGTATAATTATTTCCGGGTGCAAAATTAGCACTTGTTCTATATTTGCCCAAGTTTATGCCGCGCGAAAAGCGCAAAACAGGGCAGGTTTTGCTACTCAAACGCCCTTTTCGCGGCGCGAAGCTGTACTTTTTTGCGTAGAATGCCGATTTAAAAAATCATCGTGGTCGACAATTCCCAAAGTTTGTGTATATTTGCGCAGGAGGAGCGCGCCCTCGATCAAGGGCGTGTGCTTTTGCGGAAAAAGCCGTGCGCTTTCGGCTGAAAAGTGTGTGATATTCCGCACAAACGGTGGACTTTTCGCTTCCCATCGTGCGCCGAGCGTTTGTGCCCCATCGGCACGCGCCCGATTGTGCGGCACGCCCTCACCGCCCTTCGCCCCCCGGCTGCACCTCGTCGCGCGAGAACCGGCCGGGCACTCCTTATCATACCGGCCGGGCACGCTATGATGTGGCGGAACACTCCTTATATATAGGAGACACGCCCAAATCGGAAGGCAGTTCACGCACCTTCCCCACGCTCCCGGCTCTCCTTCTCCGCCGCCACGGCCGCCGAAGCACAGAAGCCACGGCCGGTGCCCACCCTTACCCTCAGATTCCGGAGTATGAAATCCCTCTTCGCCTGCCTGCGGCGCTACTTCACGCGGCGGCAAAACGACCGCCGCAACGAACGCGCCGAAGACTTCCTCAAAGCCCTGCTCGAAGCGGGGAGCGACCTCCCACGCTCGGCGTGGGATGCCCTCTTTCGCCGGCTCGGTCTCGACCGCAACGCCGCCGCCCACACCCTGGGGCGCTTGGTGCTCGAAGGTCGCATCACCGTCACGGCCGATGCCGTCGCCCTCACCCCCAAGGGACGGCGCGATGCGCTGGCGCTGATGCGCGCCCACCGCATCTATGAGCAGTATCTGGCCGAACACTCGGGCTATGCGCCCTCAGAGTGGCACGAACGTGCCCACCACATGGAACACCGTCTCGATGCGCGCGAACGCGAGCGCATGGCGGCGCTCTTGGGCAACCCCCTTTTCGACCCGCACGGCGACCCCATCCCCACCGCGGGGCTGGCGCTGCCCGCCCTCCCCGAGTCGTCCGACGAAACGCCCGGGCGGTGTGCCGAAGCCGGCGCGCTGCTGCGCGTGGTGCACATCGAAGACGACGACGCGCGGCGCTTTGCCCGCATTGCCGCCACGGGACTGGCCAAAGACGCGGTGGTGCAGGTGGTGCTCTGCGACGCCACGCGCTTTGTCTTCGACTATGAGGGCGAACGCTTCACCCTGCCGGCCGCCGACCTCGCGGCCATCGACACCCGTGCGCTCACCGAAGCCGAAGCCGCCGAGGTGCCGGCCGATGCCTTCCGCATGAGTCGACTCGCCGAGGGACAAACCGCCGTGGTGGCGGGACTTTCGCCCTCGTGTCGCGGTGCGCTGCGCCGCCGACTGATGGATCTCGGTTTCGTTCGCGGCTCGCGCGTGTCGGTCGGCATGCGCAGTCCGCTGGGCAACCCCGTGGCCTATGTGGTACGCGGCACGGCCATCGCGTTGCGCCGCGAACAGGCTCGCCAAATCATTGTCACTCCGCTATGAAACACTCCGCTTCTTCCTCCACAGCCTCCCTCCCACACGGCGCCTGCGCCGCGTGTCCCACCGCTTCGCTCCACTCCCTGCGCCGCCACGGCGAGACGGGGGGCGAAACGCGCTATGTCGTGGCGCTCGCCGGCAACCCGAACACGGGCAAGAGCACCGTTTTCAACCGCCTGACGGGGCTGAAACAGCACACCGGCAACTGGCCGGGCAAGACCGTGGGCAAGGCCGAAGGCTTCTTCGACTTCCGCGACGAGAGTTATCGCATCGTCGACCTGCCCGGCACCTATTCGCTGGCCTCGACCTCGGAAGACGAGGAGATCGCCCGCGACTTCATCCTCTTCGGTCAGCCCGATGTGACGGTGATGGTGGCCGACGCCACGCGCTTGGAGCGCAACATGAACATGGTGTTGCAGGTGCTGCAAATCACCGACCGCGCGGTGCTGTGCGTCAACCTCATCGATGAGGCCACGCGCAACCACATCGAGATCGACCTCCGCGCGCTCTCGCGCCGCCTGGGCATTCCGGTGGTGGGGGCTTCGGCGCGCATCGGTCAGGGCATCGGCGAACTCCTCGAAGCGGTGCGCGCTGTGGCCACGGGCGAGTACGTGTGCCGACCGCCCCGCGGCTTCGATCTGCCGGCCGACACGGCCGTTGAGGTCGATCGGCTCACCGAAGCGGTGCGCCAAGCGCATCCCTCGCTGTCGAACGCCGAGTGGATCACCACCCGCCTCTTGGAACGCGACGAAGGCGTGCGCCGCGCCTACGCCACCCCCGAACTCACGGCGCTGGCCGACGAGATTCACCTCGCCATCGGCCACAACTTCCACGACCGATGGATGGAACAGATCTATGCCCAAGCGGGCGAAATCTGCGCCGCGGTAGTGCGCCGTCAAGGCGGCGAAGGGCTCTTGCCCCTCGACGTGAAGCTCGACCGCATCCTCACGCATCGTTTTTGGGGCTTCCCCATCATGCTCGCCCTCCTCTCGTTGGTGTTTTGGTTCACCATCATCGGGGCGAACTATCCCTCGGCTTGGCTCGACTCGCTGCTGGTGGGTTGGGGTCATCCGGCGCTGCGCTCGGTGTTTGAGGCGGTGCACTCGCCCGAATGGCTCACGGGGCTGCTCGTCGACGGGATGTATCTGACCACGGCTTGGGTGGTGGCGGTGATGCTGCCCCCGATGGCGGTGTTCTTCCCGCTGTTCACGCTGTTGGAAGACTTCGGCTACCTGCCGCGCGTGGCCTTCAATCTCGACGAACTCTTCCGGCGGTCGGGGGCGCACGGCAAACAGGCGCTCACCATGAGCATGGGCTTCGGCTGCAACGCCGCCGGTGTGGTGGCCACGCGCATCATCGACTCCGACCGCGAACGCCTCATCGCCATCCTCACCAACAACTTTTCGCTCTGCAACGGGCGGTGGCCGACGCAAATCCTTTTGGCCACGCTCTTCGTGGCGGCGGCCGTTCCACGCGAGTATGGTTCGCTGGTGGCGGTGACAGCCGTAATGGGCGTGGTGGTGCTGGGCATTCTGCTCATGTTCGCCTCGTCGTGGGCGCTGTCGCGCACGGTGTTGCGGGGCGAAGTTTCGACCTTCCACCTCGAATTGCCGCCCTATCGTCCGCCGCAGTTCTGGCAAACGCTCTACACCTCGCTCATCGACCGCACGCTCATTGTGCTCTGGCGCGCCTTGGTCTTCGCAGCTCCCGCCGGCGCAGTGATTTGGCTCACCTGCAACATCGAGGTGGGGGGCACTTCGATTGCGGCGCACCTGATCGAATGGCTCGACGGGCCGGCGTGGTTCATGGGGCTCAACGGCATGGTTCTCCTGGCCTATGTGCTGGCGATTCCGGCCAACGAAATCGTGGTGCCCACCATCTTGATGCTTACCCTCATGGCCTTGGGACAGGCCGACGGCGGCACAGCCGGTGTGCTCATGGAGGGGAGCGACGAACAGACGCGCGACATCCTGCTGGCCGGCGGCTGGAATCTGCTCACAGCGGTGAACCTCATGCTCTTCTGCCTACTGCACCACCCGTGTTCGACGACGCTCTACTCCATATATAAGGAGACGCGCTCTTGGCGCTGGACGGCGCTCTCTGCCCTCCTGCCCTTGGCGCTGGGCATTGTCCTCACGGTACTCGTCGCCACGGTGTGGCGCCTGTGCTGAGCGCGCGGCATTCGACACGCAACTCCCGCTCGATCGCCCGACAGCAACGAAACATTCGGCGGCCGATCGCACTTTCCACCCTCAAAAACAGGGGGTGGTGAGTGCGATCGGCCGTTTTTTTTGTGATTTCGCACCTCTTGCACGACATTAAATGTAAAAACCACCGAAGACTACCTAAAACAATCGGCGAAGTCCCGAGCTTTTCCCAAATAAAGCCCAAGGCGAAGAAAATAGTCAGGGGCGAAAGGCAGGAAATCGCGCACCGTGGCCTATATTTGCCGCACAAAGTATGCATTGTGCCCTTTTGGCACGCGAAAAAATTCACCCGCGTCACTTTGGGTTCGACTAAACTAGCACAAGCACAGCCCCTTTTTTCGGTGCCGTGCCTGTTTTTCGGCGCCCAGTGCCCGACGAACAGTTCGTTCGCCCTTACACGACGCAGCAACAACCCACTTTACGGCGTATGAAAAAACATTATCTTTCCGCACTTGTCCTCGCGCTCTTCACGGCCACGGCCAGCGCGCAGATTACGACCCAAGATCAGGCCAACAAGCAAATCGATGCTTTGGCAGCAGCCAACCCCACAGCCGCCACCGCTGCCAAAGCAGCTGTAGCTGCCGCAAGCGACGCCAATGGCTACAACGATGCGGTCAATGACTTCTACCAAGCCCTCGACGGCAAACAAGTTTACTTCAGAAACTCCTCTCGCGGTGGTGGTAAGAACTATCTCACCGTTTCTTCGGCCTTCGTAGCTGCCGGCGATCACACCGAAACTCCCACAGCCGAAAACGTGTTTGAACTCGAATACGACGAGGCGAACAACGCTTTCGCGCTGAGACATGCCGTGACGGGTCGTACACTCACCGACCTTCCCAAGACCAACAACACCTTTGTTCCCACTGTAGAAAATGAAGGTGGCCTCTACACTCTGACGGCAACGGGAAAGAACAACACTTTCTCGCTCCTCAACAAGGCAACAGGTGCTCCCTACAACCATATTCACCTTGCCAATGATAAGAGCGGCGCACAATATAATATTGTACGTTGGTCTGCCGGCAACGGCGAATTGAATGATGGTTCGACTTGGTCGCTCGAAAGCGCTGAATCTGTTACAGAAGAAGCAATCTACGAAGCAGCTTCGAACCGCATTATAAGCTGGCATCTTGAGAACAACAAGTTCGGTAGCTCCCTCGGACAGCGTTATGTATCGCAGGAGGTCCTTGATGTCTGGAAAAAAGTAGGAAATGGACAGGCCACGATCGATAACCTTCATACTTTGATCTCGGCTTACGCAGACAAGACCTCACTCACCCTCAACATGCCCCAACGCGGTGACTTCTTCCGCATCAAGTCGAACGACGGCTCGCGCTACATCACGACAGACGGCGCTACTTCCGGCGAATGGCAGTTGCAGACCGCGACCGGCACCCCCAACGAAAACACGATTTTCTGCTTCGACGGCACGAACCTCGTGTCGCTCAAGACCGGCCGCGCCGTATATTTGAGCAACGGCAAGAGCCACGCCAAGCTCGCGGCCTACGACGTGGCAACGCCCGCTACGGTAGAATTCGGTGAACTCGCCGACGGCAAGTACAAGGTTATCTTGAAGCAAGGCAACCAAAAGGCAACGGTTCACCTCTGGCAGGACGCTCGCACCAACGTTGACGGTTCAAGCGGCGACAATACGGGCAATGTGCTCACTCACCTCCAGCTTGAGGAAGTAGAAAACGTACCCGTTCAACTCAATGCCAATGGCTTGGCCTCGTTCTGCGCCCCCTACCACATGGTAGTGCCTGCCGATGTGGAAATCTACGTAGCCAACAGCTACAATGCCACCGATGAGCGCATCAACCTCACGCAACTCAGCGGCAACATCATCCCCGAAGGTACCGCAGTAGTCCTCAAAGGCGCAGCTTCCACGAAGATCGAGCTCACTTACGCCGAAGGCAACGTGACCGTAACGCCCCCCGCTGTAAACCTCTTCAAGGGTAAGGCCACGCCCACGCAGTTCGCTGCCGGACAAGAGGTGCGCGCACTCAAGGGTGAAGAATTCTTGGTGCTCAACACGCTCTACGTTCGTGGTTTCCGCGCTTACTTCAACGCTTCGACGGCCGGTGCCGCTCGCGCTACGACGCTCGCCTTCCCCGGCGTGACGGCCGTGGAACGTGTTGCCGCCGCTGAAAACGCTGCCGCTCCCATCTTCGACCTCAGCGGTCGCCGCGTAGAAAAGCCCGTAGCCGGACAAATCTACGTACAGAACGGCAAGAAGTTCTTGCAACGCTAAAAATCTCTCGCAGCACGTCTGCACTTGTCGTGTCACATCGTGAAACGGTAGCGCGCGAGATCCACTCGCGCCCACCGCTTCACGCCCGACACGCTCGCGGCGCATGCTCGATTCCGATTTAATTCCACAGATAAAAATCACTCGTGATGAAGAAATACACCACTCCCCTGCTCGCTCAATACGCCATCGCCACCGAAGGTCTGATGGAGATAAGCCTCAAAACTCCCAAACCTGCTGCCGGCACACTGAATGGTGCGGATGCCGACACTTTCGAGAAGCAATTTTCGATCTGGGGCGACGACTACAGCGACGGTCAAGTCGACGAATTCGATTTCAACAGCACCGGCATTTTCTAAATGCCGCCTTATAGAAGCGCCCGGCTCAGCACAGGCACTTCACAACAAACCCGCTCTGCTCGGGAAGTCCTCAATCGGGGCTTCTCAACAGAGCGGGTTCGCTGTTTTGCGACGCGCCGGCCGTTTGCTCGGGGGCGAGTCTCCTTGCGGGCAAGGCACAAAATCAGTCCACCTCCGTGTCCCAATCCTCGCCCGGCTCAAACATCGCCGACAAACGGCCGGCCGTCGGTGGCAATGTGCCGGCCAACTCCGTCGTGTCCGCGCCTTCGGCAGACGACTCCTTATTATATAGCGCCGCACGCACAGCAGGGAGAGCAAAGTCCACATCCGCGGCCGAGAACTTTGCATCTGTCGTCGAGAACTCCCCCTCCGCGGCCGAAGACTCGTCGGCCGGCGCCCCGGGATCGTCGACAAAGAGCGCGCGCACGGTCGCAACAATGCGGCGGAACTCAGGCGTGGCGTGGTAGGCCGTGTGTTTGCGCAACATCTCCTCAAAGGGCGCGACGGCATGGCGATAGGCCGCGAGTTCGTTCTGCTGTTGCACCGCATGGCAGGCCAGTTTCGTGATTTCGCGCTCACGTTCGCGGCGCAACACATCGCAAACCGCCGACAAGATGGGTCCCAGCACCACATCCACCAAGTCATGGCCGCGCATGTAGAGATAAGCCGTTTCGGGCGTCACGCCCAAGCGCACCATCTCGTCGCGCAGCGGTTTGTAGGTGGCGCGTGCCTGCGGAAATCGGCGTTGCAAGGCCGCAATCTGCCGATTGACACGGCGGCGCAAGTCGTCGATCATGCGTTCGGGGTGATAAAGTTGCACTTCTCTCACCTCAACCGTGCGCGCCAAGTCGGTAAGCGAAAATTGGGTGAAAAAGCCGTAGCGATAAGCCCAGACATTCCACACCAAGAGGGGGTGGACGATGCGCGAGAAGGCCGTGAGGAAGGCGCGGAAGTCGAAAATCACCCGATCGTTGAGCGTGGCCATGACACACACACGGTCGAGCACTTCGGCGTGGCACTGGAGGTTCTCAATCGCATAGACAAAGGTGTGCACCACATAGGGCGATCGGCACACCATCTCGCTGGTGGGCGTGGCGCCCTGCATGAGAAAATCGTAGTCGGCGTCGACACACGCGATCATGTGCGGCCCGAGCCGATTGGCCAAGGCGATTTTCTTGCCGCGCCCCAGCGTAAGGCGCGAAGGGAGCACCACTTCAAACTGCACATGGGGCGCGGCCTCGCTCAGGGCGTCGCGCCAAAAGAGGATGTCGTCGTAGCTTTCGACGTAGGCCACGGCACGCGGCCGCGCCGCACGCCCTTCGAGCCGAGAGGCCGCGGCGATGTAAGCCGAATTCAAGTGAGAAGAGAGACGAGACATGGCAGGTGACGAATAAGACTGGGGGAAAAGGCGTTGCGGGAAGGCCGGATCAGCGCCTCAACGGGTGATTTCCTCGATTTCGGTGACGTGATCCTCCCAACCGTCGAGAATCACCGCCGGCGAGTGGGTGGTGAGAATGATTTGGCCGTGGGGATTGAGGGCGCGCACCATGCTGATCAGGCGCTTTTGCCAGTCGAAATGCAAACTCACCTCGGGTTCGTCCATAAAGAACACCCCCGGTTGCCGATCCTGCACCAAGGCGGTGAGCAGGAGGATGAGCATTTGTTTCTCGCCCGACGAGAGAACGTAGGGCGAAAGCGGTTCGTCGTATTGCAGGAAGCGGAGTTCGTTGCTCGATCGGTCGAGGCGCTTGCCCGTTTCGCTGAAGAGGTCGTCGAGCAAATCCTGGAACTGCGTTTTCGCCGCTGCGGCCTCGGCGGCTTCGGCGCGCGCACTTTCGCTGCCCGAAGTGAGGAGGGCGATCATGCGGTTGCCCACATTCACCTGATAGTCGAGATAGCGGCGTTGCAAGCGGTAGAGTTGCCAGTCGAGCTCGGTGAGCACCGCGCCGTCGGCGAGCGTAGTGATGCGATCGGCGGCCACCAGTCGGCTATCGATGGAGCGCACCAATTCGTAGCGCACAATTTCCGCCCCGTCGGGGGCGAGGGTCACACACACATCGTCGTGTTGTCCGCCGCGCAGCGTGCCGGAGGGCGCGAGATGGCCGGCGCGCTGCACAAGGCGGGCAAGGATGGTGCTTTTGCCGGCACCGTTCTTGCCGCTGAGCACGTTCACGTCGGGACGGAGCACCCAATCGATGGGTTTTCGCCCGTTCCACAGACTGCTGATCTCGATGCGAGCGATGTGAGAAGCGTATTGCGAAGTCATAGCGCGTTAGGTTTTAAGCCCCGATGGGGCGGGTGTGTCGACAAATATAAGCATAAAACCTTTACAATCGACACCTTTGGTCGCCAAAAGCTCGCAAAACGTCGATTCTCCGTCAACTTTTGTCGGGAAAATCGCAGGAGTGTACCCGACGCGTAGGTGCTAATCGCGTGAGAATGTGTAACTTTGCGGTCTACCCCCCTCGCGTTGCGCCCCGTGTCCGCCCGCAACGGCACGACGCGCCCACGCTTTTATTCACAGACTAAACTATCTCCTTATTTATATGACCGCACGCCTCCTTCCGCTTGTGCTCCTGGTCGCCGCCGGCGTCACGGGAGTGGCCCGCCAACGCGTCGTCACCGGCACCGTTGTGTCGAAAAAAGACCGCCAACCCCTCGAGCTGGCCACCGCCCGCCTCGTCTTGCGCAGCGACACCACGAAACTCGTGACCGGCGCCGTGACCGACAGCCTCGGCCGCTTCCGCTTGGTCACCGAACAGACCGAACCGATGCGCCTGCGCGTGGGCTTCGTCGGCCTCACCTCGGCCGGCCAAGACCTGCAATTCCCCGACGCCGAGACCGATAGCGTCGATGTGGGCACCATTCAGCTCGACGGCACCGACATGGCCCTGCGCACCGCCGTGGTACGCGCCGTGGCCGCCCGCGTCGAGCAGCAGGGCGACACCACCGTCTTCAACGCTTCGGCCTTCCGCACGGCCGAAGGCGCCACACTCGAAGCCCTCATCAAGCAGCTTCCCGGCGCCGAAGTGAGCGACGACGGCACGATCAAGATCAACGGCAAGACGGTCAAGGAATTGCTCATCAACGGAAAAGACTTTTTCAAGGGCGACACGAAGGTGGCCATGAAAAACCTGCCCACCAACTTCGTCTCGCGCGTGAAAAGCTACGACAAGAAGAGCGACTACGCCGAACAAACGGGCGTCGACGACGGCGAAGAGAGCTTCGTGCTCGACATCAGCACCAAACGCGAGCTGAACCAGAGTTTCGTGTCGAACACCGACGTGGCGGGCGGCGTCGACGACGAAGGCAGTGCCCTCTATTCGGCCAAATTCATGGGCATGCGCTTCACCGACCGCTCCCGCGTGGGCCTCATCGCCTCGCACAACAACGTGGGCGATCGCGGATTCGGCGGCCCCCGCGGCTTCTCGATGAACAACGGCGGACGCACCACCTCGACCATGATCGGCACCGACTTCTCGTGGGAGAACGGCCGCGGCAAATACGACGCCGGACGCTTCGAAGTGGGCGGCAATGCCCTCTACTTCCGCAACGACAACCGCACCGAGACCATCTCGTCGGTCGAAAACTTCGTCACCGCCACCCAAAAGGGCAGCTTCGACGCCGCCCACGCCCATGCCAACAGCCTCAGCCAGGCCGTTCACGCCCGCCTGCGCCTGAAGTGGAACCCCGACTCGCTCACGCAAGTGTCGTTCCGCCCGAGCTACGAGTGGAGCAAGGGACGCACCACCGGCAATTCGCGCTCGGCCACCTTCGACGTCGATCCTTTCGATCGCTACGGCGTGAGTTCCGTCGACGAGGTGCTGGGTCGCGTCCACACCACGCGCTTTGTCGGCGACACGGTGCGCGTGGCCGACTCGTTCCTCAAGAACGTCAACACCCGCTACGACCTCTCGCGCACCACCACCCACAAGGTCGAAGGGGATCTCAACCTCACGCGCCTCATCGGCGGGCGCAACGGCCGCAACATCGCCTTCGAAGCGCGCGGCGGCTACAACACCACGGCCAACGACGCCTACTCGCGCGCCGACCTCTACAAGCGCGTGGCGGCCGACGCCACAGGCCCCCGCATGGCCGCCGGCGGCACCCACCAATACGCCGACCGTCCCTCCACTTCGTGGAACTATCGCGTGGGACTCTCCTACGTGCAACCCCTCGCCCGCAAAATCTTCCTCGAAACCCGATACAGCTTCCAGCACAAGTACACCGACGGCGACCGCTCGCTCTATAACCTCATGAGCCTCGACGGCTACTCCACGCTCGCCGACTTCCTCAGTGCACACACACAGCTCGGCACCGTCTCGCAACTCTACGTCCCCGGCACCACCGGCGTCATCGACTGGCTCGACCCCGCCCAACTCCTCAGCCGCCTCAAGGCCGACGACGTGCAAGCCGCCGTGCGCGACGCCCAAAACTCGCAGTACGCCACCTATCGCTACGACAACCACCGCGTGCAAGTGGGCTTGCGCTACAACGTGGGCGCCGTGCGCCTCTCGGCCGGCGTGCAACTCTCGCCCGAACGCACCCGCCTGCAATACGAGCGCGCGGCCATCGGCCGCATCGACACCGTGCGCAACGTCCTCAACTTCGCCCCCAACGTGCGCCTGCGCTATGCTTTCTCGAAAACCGCCAACCTCGATTTCAACTATCGCGGACGCTCCTCGCAACCCTCTATGACGCAGCTCATCGGCGTGGTCGACAATTCCAACCCCCTCCGCATCTCGGTGGGCAACCCCGGCTTGCGCCCCGTGTGGAACCACGGCATGAACCTCTACTACAACTCCTACAACGCCGAACGCTTGCAGGGACTCATGGCGCACGCCGACTTCAACTTGGCCACCGGCAGCATCTCGCAACTCACCGTCTACGATGACGTGACGGGTCGCCGATTCACCCGCCCCGAAAACATCGACGGCAACTGGAACGCCGCCGCCGGCCTGACCTTCAACACGCCCCTCGACCGCGAGAAGGTGCTCAACCTCTCCACCTCGACCGATGCCAACTTCACCCGCTCGGTGGGCTTCGTGGCCACCTCAGCCGCCGCCTCCGCCCTGCCCGATGCCCCCTCGCTGCGTGAGGTGAACGCCCTCTTTGCCGGCGTCGTGGCCGACAAAAGCCGCACCGCCGTCACCGCCCTCTCCGAGCGCCTCGATCTTTCCTACCGCCGCTCGTGGTGGGACCTCACTCTCAACGGACGCGTGGCCTACCAGCACTCCAACTCCTCGCTGCTCACCGCCGCCAACCTCGACACGTGGAGCTTCGCCTACGGAGCCGCGGCCAACTTCACCCTGCCTTGGGGCATGACCTTCTCCACCGACCTGCGCATGACCTCGCGCCGCGGGTTCTCGGCGGCCGAATTCAACACCAACGAACTGGAGTGGAACGCCTCGATCTCGCAGTCGATGCTCAAAGACAAAGCCCTCACCCTGCGCTTGGAGGCCTTCGACCTCCTCAACCGGAAGAGCCAGATCACGCGCACCCTCACCGCGCTGGCCCGCACCGACACGTGGACCAATTCGCTCAACACCTACGTGATGCTCCATGCCATCTACCGCCTCAACATCTTCGGCGGTGCCAAACTGCCCGAGCGCCCCGAAGGCCATCCGGGCGGTGAGCGTCCCGGCGGCAACTTCCGTCCCATGCAGCCCGGCAACGGCGGCGGTCGTCCCGGCGGCGGCCCCGGTGGTGGCGGTCCTCGCTTCTGATCCGGCCTCGTCGCTCTCCCTTTGCGGCGAGCCGCCACACTCCTTCCTGGGCACCCCGCCCCCGAGCAGTGCCCCCGCTCCACGGCGATGGCACGTCCCGTTCCCATCGCGCCGTGTCGCTCTCCCTTCGCGGCGAGCCGCCACGCTCCTTCCTGGGCGCCCCGCCCCCGAGCAGCGCCGCGGCGGCCACATCTCTCCAACCCCACCCTCGCCTTGTCGGCGCGGGTGGGGTTGTTGCGTTCGGGGCGACAAAACCGCACGACTTCTATAAAAAAGTGCGCAACTATTGCGTGAAACATGCCGACTTTTTGCCCAACTCCCCTTCATCGTCCTCGACGCTGCACACCCTGCCGATCGGGCTTGTCGCACCCGCGTGCACACCGCCGGGGACAATCCGAACGGGAAACCTGCGAAAAACACCCTTTTCCCACTTTCCCCTTCCCCACCGTACGTTGCTCTCGCAAGATCGGCACCTTTTGCAAATCCTTTGCAAAAACGGCGGTTTCACCCACGATTTCGAGGGCAAAAACGAGCAAAAAAACAGCCCAACGTGGCTTTTCTACCGGCCTCTCTCGCCCAAAACGGGTGAAAAACGGGCTGAAAATCATAAACAGGCGTTGAGAATTGTGCATTTCGTCGTTTTTCTCACCTCTTGGCTTCCTATCGATGCAACCATCTCGCGCAGAAAAACTCAAAATCAGCACTTTTCCGCACAACTTTTTCGACGATGCAAATCCAAAACTGACGGACTTTTCCGGCACAACATCCACAAATCGACCCTCCAAAACGAAGAAATCAGGGAAAACAGCGCGTTTTTATAGTTAAATCCACCGATTAGTCTTGCCGCGTTCGATATTATTTAGAACTTTGTAAGACAAAATTCAAGTAATGTGCGTCACGCCCTCCACCGTGCGCCTCTTTTTTCACCGAACCCGAAGATGAAATCAGAAAACACCTTCCCCTTCGTTCCCCCCTTCCGGTGGGTGCGCCGATCGGCCGTCGTGCTCCTCGGCACCCTCCTCGTGTTGCTGCTCCATGCCCCGCTTCGCGCGGGCGCGCAAGGCTGTCCCTCGCTCGACACCGGCGATTTCACCGCCACCCTCATCGCGGCCAACAGTGACTGCCACACGCCGGCACGACTCACCGTGACCTACCGCAACGCCGTGGCCGGCTTCTCGGCCATGGCCTACAGCGTGTCGAAAAACCGTACGAACTACAGCACACCCGTGGTGACACCCCGGCCGGGACTGCCCGCCGTGCTCCCCCTCGACGGTTGGAACGAAGGCGAACCGATCTACATTCGCGCCGTGGCCACCTGCGGCACCCGAAAACTCACCGTCGTGCTACCCAAAATCGTCTACCATGTGAAGGAGGCGGCCGACGTGCAGGCCACCGCCACCATCACCCCGGCCGGCGGTTGCGAGGCCACGGGCGGTGCCGTGAGCGTGCATCTCTCGGGCGTGAGCGGCTTCAGCAAAGCGGAGTTCAAACTCGAAAAAGACGGCGCCACACCCCGCCATCCCTCCGTGCCGGTGGGCAACCTCACGGCACGAAAGCCCTACGAAGAGACGCTCTTCTTCAACCTGGCGCCCGGCCGCTACACCCTGCGTGTGCGCGCCGTGCCCGATTGTGTCCCCGCCACCCCCGGCGAGGGCTGGAAAGACGGCGCCTACGAGTGGGAACAACCCGTCGACGTGGAGCACTTCGGCGTCACGGCCACCACGATCCCCACCCGCGGCAACTGTCCGGGCGGTGTGGTCATCGGCGCGTCGAAAGTGGTGGGTATCGCCCGCCTGAAATACGAATTGTGGAAAAAAGGCGGCATGCGTGCCGGCACACCGCCCTTGCAAACGGCCAATGTGGTCTATCCGGCCTTCGCCCACACCTTCACCGGACTGCCCCTCGGCGGCTATGAGGTGCGCGCCACCGCCACGGACTGCGATGCCACGGCCACGGGCTCGTTTGTGATCACGCAGGGCGAATTGGTGCACCCGAAAGTGAGCATCATCCGCCACACCTACGCCGGTTGCGCGGCCGGACGCCTCCAAGTGCAGTTGGACGGCACCACCGCGGCCTGCCCCGCCTCCTATCGCCTCACCCCCACCGCCGGCGGCACCCCGAAGGTGCTCACCGACGTGACGACCGAAACGGCCGAATTCTCCGGTCTGGCGGCCGGCACCTACACCCTGACCACCACCTACGGCGGACAGACGATCAACACACCCGTAGAGATCAAGACCGTCTCGCCCGGTGTGCTGAAAATCAAGCCCACACCGGCCGAAACCTACTGCAGCCCGACGGGCGCCATGGAAGTGACATTGGTAGACGGCACGCTCGACGAGAGTGCCACGCTCGAGCTTTCGCTCGACGGTAACCCGGTGCGCTCGATCAACCTCAATGCGGGCGAAACCAGCAAGACCATCGAAGGCCTGCTCCCGGGTGGCTACAACGTCACGCTCCGCACGGAATGCGGAGCAAAGGTCAGCACGCAAACCGCAATCGGTACGAAGAATGCGCCGAACTTTTCGTTTATCCCTTACGGAGATGGTACTATTGATTACTGTCAATCGCCACTGACGGTAAAACTTCCCCTGGCTTTAAGCATAGAAACCTCCACCGGTGGAATCGATGATCCTGACCTATATAAAAGCATGATCACTTCACTATTTACAGGTGCCACTTACGAAATACACGATTTCAAAAATAAGTTGATTTCTTCCGGGACCATGCCCGTAGAGCAAATGTTGAAAGGCATCGATGCAGGCAATGGCCCTTTGTTTTCCTTGCAACTCCCCCTCCTCGAGGGGACACTGCGATTCTCAGTGCGGATGCCGTGTGGAACCCCCACCATCCATTCGATATACCCCATAGAGGAGTTTCGGAGTCGCCACACCGGCGACACCACTTCTGTGGTAAAATTTCCGCTGAAATTCGACGCATATCAGAGAGATTGCGACCAATACTCCATCAGCTTCGAACAACGCTCTGAATCGGAGCGCCCGGCAATGCATGTTAGAATTGTCAATGCTAAAACCAAAGCCACTGTTGCAGAACAGTCGAGTACGGAGGGAAGCTACCGAACAGCAGAGTTCGAAGAAATACCTTCCGGAGAGTATTTCTATGAATTTTGGTCCGACTGTCCGAATGCAGTTCACCATCGTAGCGCAAACTTCAAACTCGGTGGTGGGAAGAACGAACCTTCGATCAGCGTTACCAAAGCTGACGGATGCAAAAATACCGGCTCGATCAACGTGACATATTATGTGAATACCACGACCTGCAAATATACTCTTCGTCGCGCTGACGGAAGTTTGGTAGAGGAAATCACCAACAACAACGGTTATATGCGCTTCAACAACCTCGCTCCCGGAAAATACAAGTTAGCTGTAGTACCCACTCCTAAAGCCGAAGACTGTCCTGTGGAAGGCGTCACCGAAGACATTGAAATTCTGGGAACAACCAATTACAGCACTTGGTTGTATCCCCCCAACTATTCTCCTAACATACAAAATGCAAAAGCCACACTCGGGGCGATACAAACGAACAGTAACACGTTAAGTTTCGATTTCTACAGTACTCCGGGACAACACACCCTCAAGTTGGTTCCGGTTCCCGGCACTCCTATCGTGAAAACGGTGAGCATTCCGGACAATGGCAATTTGCGAAACTCAGTACCGGTGAAGTTTGAAAACTTACCCGACAGCGTCACGTTACACTTTCCCGGGGAAGATTGCGGCGTCGCCGACCAACGCAGCTACAACCTCGTTGAAATGGCAACCGGAAAGGTACATCGTCCGGAATTCTACAATTCGCTTCATGTCACCGTGCGCAGCCATATCCCGGGCTGTCAACAAGGACAGACCAAGCTGCATTCTGACTTATTGGAAAAAGGACTGCCCCAACGCCCCACAGCACTGGTGATTCGAGAAATGGGAGCCGCAGATTTTGTAACAGTCGACTCTATCACGTCTCCCAACATCATCACGGATTGGACCGCCGAGGATCCCACTCCCCGTATGCGCCAATTCGTCTATTATTACGACGGACGACGCGTGGCAGAAGCCATGGTGAACGAAACCGTTTTTGGTTCTCCCTTCTTGGCCGTGCAGGTTCAGCCTCTCCCCACCCCACCGGGCGAAAAAGGAATTATTGAAATCAAGAACTTCTTCGCCGGGCCTACGGATCATCTCCGACTGAAAATCACCGACTCGCGCAGTGGACGCGAACTTTTTGACGAAACGTTAGTAGGATCTGACACCAAGGCATTTGCAGTCCCCCCGGGACCCTACACTGTTCACTACGAGGCACTCGACGGTTGCTACGCCGGTCAAGAACGTGAAGAAGAGGTCAACGTCTCTGTCGGCGAGTTCAAGATTAAGGCCAAAGGGAATCGGATGAACTGTGCCAACGACGGTGTGATCACAGTGGAACCGGAAAAGGGTTTCGCGACCGCCGACCAAATCAACTACGAGATTACACCTAACGGCGGGGGATCTCCCTTCTACGCTCAAACCACCACCCCACAAATTCCCAAAGAATTCCCGGGTTTGCAAGCCGGAAGTTACACCATCAAAGCCACCGCCATCGTGCTCCGCGGCTTCGACGGTCAGCCCCATAGCTATGAAGCCAGCGCTTGGGCAAGTCTTTCTACCCAATACACGGCACTCTCCGTTCGCAACGCGCCGGAGAATTCTACTCCGGCCTCGGAATGTGGCACAGGGGGAGCCATCGGTCTGGTAATCGGGGGCAACCGCAGTAACGAAGCACGCGTATTCATCACCGACACCCCGACAGGCGCCCTCAGCCCACGCCAAGAAATCGCTCAAAACGCCAACGGCAGTTGGGGAAAAGACCTCGCTCCCGGCACATACAAGCTGTTTGTCACCGATGGTTGCACGGACATCGTCGTACCGACAGCCACCGTTTCCAACGTCGACAACAAGGCGCTGGTCAAAAACCTTGACTGCGTGAAGATCAACGTACTATCTCTCAATTCCGACAAACTCATTTTTACCACCGCACTCAATTTACAAGCCTACCCCGAACGAGAACGCGACAAACTGATCAAAAACTTTGAAGTGCAAATCGTAGCCCCGGGCGCCAATCCTGAAGACGGGCAATGGTCGCCCTATGCAAACTCGGTGGCGCTCTACAATGCCCCCTATAACTACCTCATCACGAGCGAAAGAGCCCGCTTCGATGTCAACAACGGATATGACATTCTCTATCGATTCAAAGGTTGTCCCGCTTCGATGAAACGCTTCCACCAAGCCAAAGGCACATTCAAGATTTGCGATCCGTTCATCGTCTCTTCGGAGAGCAGCGAAGATTGTAAATTCAGCCAATTTACCTTCAACACCTACGATACCGAACATCCTTACCGCGTGGTTTTCACCAACCTCACCACCGGACAAGTGATTTATGACCAAGTCAGAACTTTCCCTTACGACAAAACGTACATCGATCACAATCACCGGCAAAAAGAGATCAAAGAAAGCATCTTCCGCGTCCCCAGCGGAGGAGAGTATAAACTGACCATCACCTCGCTTCAGGATCCAATACCTCAAACGAAGATAGAAATCTTAAAAGGCCTTCCGCCCGAAAGAAAATTCTTCATTGACAGTTGGTCCGAGCAAAACACCTCTTGCCTTAGTTCCTCCTATCGTATCAGTTGGTATTCCGGAACAGATCAATGTAAGTACTTCGACTCGGTTCGCGTGTTCGATAAAGTCACAGGGGTGGAACAACACCACTACTACATAGAGAGCCATACTCGCGGTGACATTCGAGAATATCTGCTGAACCGAAACCGCACCTATATCATTAAGGGATATGAAAATGGGGTTCACCTCGACTCAAAAGAATTTACCCCCGAATACGATCTTCCCAAGAACTATCTTTACGAAGATATCAAACTCACCGAAAAGTGCGAGCCCAACGCCCCCAAGGAGGCACAAGGACAGCTTTCCTACATCTTTGTCGATTGGGCCACAAACGACCAAAAAAGAAACAAATTTGACCACAAACTCAAAGTGATTCTTCGAGACAATGTCAATCATCGCATCTACGAATCGCACAATATAGACACCTACGTCTATGATCGCCCATCGACAGGCCAATCTGCACCAACGCTATACATCCGATCATGGAATGAGTTGAATGCAGCCGGCGACACGATCTCCCGCGGAGCTAGCCCCTCCCTGCCCCCGGGCAATCACAGTCTCGAGGTCTACACCTCGTGCGGCGATGTGATTAAATCGACTTTCAACGTGATTTATATGCCTCCCGTTGTCACGGACGTGAAAATCTCGGATATCAAACATGCTTGTGACGGTAAAATCACTTTTACTCCCACAGGTACCGCGGCTTTCCCCGATCGTGCAGATCCCGCAACCATCACTTCCTACTATGATGCCGATGATAAATACACGACATACAATTGGGGGGATCCTATGGAGACCTATAAACCATCGGGCAACATTTACTACACGATTGAGTTTGGCGATGGCAGCACTTGTAAACGCTCGCTCTACTACAATCTGGGACTTGAGCCCCTCGCCTTCGACAAATCGAGCACCGTCAGCTTCTTCTGCTCCGGCGCCGACAAGGGTGAGATCAACGTAGGTCTCAAAGGCGGCCACCCACCCTACACCTACGAGTTGCGCACCCTCGACGGCCTCCTCGTAGAAAAGAAAACAGCACCGGGAGTCGTAACCTTCGAGCAAGGAGTACTTGGTTCTCGCTACCGCATCGAAGCCACCGACGATTGTGGACTCACGCATATACACCAAGATGTCCTCCTTCAAGACCCCGCGGCCATTTCGGGAAAAATATCAGCCGATCTGTACTTTTGCGAAGGCGATGCCGTGCGACTGAACACCGTGAGCTTTCCGGGTGCAACCTACACTTGGACGCGCCCTGACGGCTCTCAGTCACATGACAAGGAACTCACCTTCCCGGCTACAGCTGTCAATGCAGGAAACTACATTGTCCAAATTCAACTCAACTCCTGCAATGCCACACTAACAGGAAAATATACTGTACAAGTAGCCCAACTTGCAGAAACTACAGGTAGCCTAAAAGAGAGAACCTGTGCAGGACAAAGTGCCATCTTTGCTCCACAACTCCCAACGGCAAAACTCGATGGAAAAAACATCGGTGCAGAATACCTCACCTACCAATGGCAATACACCAAGACCCCGAATGATGAGACCTCATGGAAGCCCATTTTCGGTGCCACCGACGCCTCGGTAGAATACGTTGCCGCCTATCCCGGCACCTACTATCTGCGTCGCACCACCCAACTCGGTGAATGTAGTGCCATCGAAGGCGTATGTACCCTCACGGTCGATCCCGGTATCACCGTCACCATGTCGGCCGGCGAGCGACGTGTGGTCATCGATCACAAGAACCCCTTCCTCCTCACCGCAGGTATCGTCTCGGGTCCCGCGGCGCGCACCTACCAATGGCAGCGCAGCCTCGACGGCAAACAGTGGAGCGACATCGCCGGAGCCACCGAAGTGACCTACACCGAGACACAACGTCTCTCCTCCGTGGTCTACTATCGTCGCATCGTCCGCTCCGGCACCTGCGAAACGAAGGGCGAACCCATCACCGTGGTCTTCAAGCGTCGCTATCCCGCGATGATCAATCCGCAAGTGCGACAGCGTGTCGACCAGCATTGGTAAACCGCCCATCGGTACAGCACGCATGAACCACAGCACTCCACTCATCTTCTGTGTAATGAGTCGCGAGCCGCCCTCCCCAAAAGGAGGTGCGGCTCGCTTTCGTTTTTCGTAATTACGGCTGTCCGCTTAAAGTTTGGCTTAAGGGTCAAATATACTGGAGATGGAGGTAATGAATGAAACAATCTCCGCCCTCGATCGCGGTGGGCGAAAGGACGAGAGCGGGCGCACAATCTACACATTTCTCCCCATTCGGTCGGTAGAGATGATGTTACAGAGCATAGAAATCCCCGTATATATCGAATCTCTGTGTTCTACACTAAACTACAAAAACAGGGGGCTTTCGCAAAAAAAGTGAGCGTTTTTAAGCGAAAACCGTCCATTCTCGTCAAAAAGTTGTATATTTGCCTTGGATAAAAAAACGAACCACGCAAAAATATGAGTAGTCGCAACGAACGTCTGGACATGCTACGCCTGATCTTGGGGCGAGCCGCTGTCGGGAGTCAAGAAGAGCTTCTTCAAGTACTGCGCGCCGAGGGCTACCCGGTGACACAAGCCACGCTGTCGCGCGATCTCCAAAAGCTCAAAGCCGCCAAGGTGTCGAGCGAGGAGGGTTATCGGTATGTGCTGCCCGAGCACCCGGCCTATGTTCGCCAAATCGCCCCTTCGCTCCACACGCCTGAATTTCTCCGCACCTCGGGTTTTCTGAGCATGGAGTTCTCGGGCAATCTGGTCGTGATGCGCACCCGTCCGGGCTATGCGACGAGCATCACGACCGAAATTGACGCCCACAACCCCGAGAGCCTCTGCGGCACGATCGCGGGCGACGACACCATTCTGGCCGTCATCCGCGAGGGCTTCGAACGCTCGCGCGTGGTCGAAGAGTTGGCCATGATTCTCCCCGCCGTGCGCGGAAGAATGTGAGCTGCGTGAACAGGTAGACGAGTAGATAGGTAAACAAGTAGACCGGCGGACGAGTGAACCGATAAACAAGTTGACGGGGAAACGAGTAGCCCGGCCAACGAGTGAATAAAGCAACAGATGCACCGGTGCCGTTTTGCACGCCCGTCGAAACAACAAACCTCCCATCCAATGCCCAAATTTCTGAAAATCCTCCTCTCTCTGGCGATGGTGATGGCCGTCTTTTATTTCACCTCGACGCCTTCGCCCACGACCACACTGGTCCGCTTGGGCTTTCTGGCAGTGTTGATCGGCTTCACGCTGTTCAGCGTGATCCGCAGCAAGGGGAAAGACGAAGACGAATAGTCGTCGCTCCCCCGACACACAAGGCGCGCAATGAGGAGCACATCGCCCTGAACGCGCAGTCTCCACTAAAATAAAACACGAGAGATGCGCCGCCCGGGGACATTGCTCTCGTTGATCGTCCGGCCGGGGCAACCGGTTTCCGCCCGGCGCAAGACAAGTGGCCAAGTATATTCCCGAAGTTCAAATCTTATGCTGAAACTTACACTCTACTTCTTTCGGTCCTTCTTCATCATAATGGGCCTGTGGCTTTTGGTCGAAATGTTCACCCAGCTTCCGTTGCAGCAGGCCTGGGCGTTGCTGTGGCCTGCGCTGATGATGGGCTTCGTCATCGGCGGCACCGGAGTCATCGAAAAGTATTTCCGCGAACGCAAACAGCGAAAGCAAAACGCCCACG